>MDSZ01002952.1_pt1 | contig 15840 bp, 13 predicted proteins | sample 811201 | NCBI WGS metagenome assembly MDSZ01 (sample SAMN05326647, study PRJNA326480) | marine metagenome | isolation source: seawater | place: Indian Ocean: North | collected 2010
CAGGTTCATCTGGTTCAAGTGGTTCTTCAGGTACATCTGGTTCATCTGGTTCAAGTGGAACGTCTGGTTCAAGTGGTTCTTCAGGTACATCTGGTTCAAGTGGTTCTTCAGGTACATCTGGTTCTTCAGGTTCTTCAGGTACGTCTGGTACTGACGCTGCAGTCTCTGTATCTTCAGGAACAAACGTCAATAACCGAGTTGTAACCATGTCGGGTAACGCGAGTACACCATTTATCGGGGAAAGCAATATGACGTTCAATGACTCAACGAGTATTCTTACTGTTTCAACTGGACACATTGTAACTACGAAATATGTCTTTAACAGTGGAGGTGAGATAACGTCCGATGGTAGTACAATGAGGTTCAAATTTTAATAAACAGTAAAGAATATAAAGAATGAGTTTAGATTTAACAAAGTACAGAGAAGCAAATCACGAGAGAATTGCTGTTGGCGGTAGTTATACTGACACATGGTTAGAGGCCATGGGTATTTCTTCGACTTCTTCTAATACTTTTGGATATGTAAGATGGATTCCTAATAATAAAAGTGGTAGTGGTTATTATACTGGGACTGTATATAATGAGACTTATGGATATAATCAATACACTTTAAAAATAGGTGAGACTGATCCGTGGGTTTTATTTAGATTCAGTTACCACGATGACACTAACACATATAATGGAGGTTCTACTTCTCCAGGTATTAGATTACAACAAGTAAACACGTATGCTGGCACAAGTACTGGTGCAAATAATTTAGCAACAGAACTTACTGCAATTCATGAAGATCAATATGACGATGTTATTTATGTTTTAGTAACTAACGGTTCTACAACATCATCTAGTAACTTAAAGAGCATCATGGATAGTGGTAATAAGTCTTGGAGATGGTCTTCACTTAGAGGAACTAGCACTACGGCTACAAATCACACTTATGCTGCAATAGGTACAAATATTAACGATATAGGTTATTTAGCTGAGTCGATCGCTGGTACAGGTACTAATCACAGTGCTGCAATGACTGAATTAGTAGTTGAGCATAAAAAGACTACAATAGGACATGCTGGTTATGGTGAGGATTTAGCTTCAGGTCTAGGTAATGGTAGTACATATATTGATATGGGTAACTACAGCTCCGCTCAAACTTATACAAGAACAATCAACTGGGCAAACACTAATAAACACCATACTAGTCAAGATGAATATATTAGAGTTACTTGGGAACAGAGAATAGGTCAAGGTGGTAGAAATTATGGTGCTTCTTGTAGAGTAACTGCAAGAGAGGAACAAGTTTCTAATGGAGCACAAATAGGTTCTGTAGTATCGAATATTTCAAATAATGACCAAACAGTCGATGGGTGGCACAAACAAGAATTACTTTTTGCTAGACAATCTTCTAGTACAGATACAAGATTAGATATAGAAATTAGAGCATATAAAGGCTCAGGTACTGGAACTGGTTTTATTGCTCAAGATCAAGGGTTTCACCGTATTGATGTAAAGAATATGCAGGTATTTAAGTGTGGCTTTGCTCCAGACTCACAGAGAGATGCTGCAAGCCATAAATATCATGTAAATGGTCTAAATATAGAAGAGTCTCCAGGTCCTTTTAGAATTGGAGATCCAGATGAATTTGAAGCATTTTGGACTAGTGATAGAAACCTAGCAGGTGATTCTACAACTTATGATTTAGAAACAACTAACTCTAGTACTTCTTCTAGTCCAATGAGACCGATTAATTTTCAGTATCAAAATACTTCTAGTCAAGGATGGGGAGATCCACAAGGTTACTACAACAAGCCTCATTGGTTTGATACTATACTATCAAATACAAATAGTGGTGCTAATGATAGTCAAACATGGGGTTGGGTACATGAAGTATATAATGCAACAGTTAACGATACTTACGACACATATATAGGTCCTTCTTCAGGTATTTCTGTCGATCACACAAAAGTGTATATGGCAGGTATATGGATGAGAGTAAGAAGAAATGACCACACTAATACAGGCTTAGCTCCAAATAGAATTTCGATGGTAGCAGGTACACAAAACCCAGGTGCTTTCATTAGCTCTTATGGAACTACATCAAGTCTATTAGCACATGGTACTAACTACCAACAGTCAATTTACGCAGGTAATTTTGATTTTGAAGATTATACAGCAGGCTCAAATTCAGGTAAAATGGAATGGAAATTATTAAGTGGATTCTATTTACCTAGTTGGATGACAGCTACTGAAAGAGCGGAGTGGAAAGATAATTATTGGGGTCAATGGGCAGGTCACTTTGCACATGGCGATGGCATTACTCCAGACGAATGTATGTCTGGTATAACAGGTTATGGTTTAAATACTGCTAACGCCGGCTATGTATCAGGTATGCAAAGTAGTACTACTAGTATTAGACCAATAGTAAGAGTTGAACAATATCAGTCTACAGACTTATGGTGTGAATTCGTTTACCCGTTTGTAATTGAAATTGACCCAATGAATATAAATGATGAAGGTAATATTTACTTCTGGGATTTCACAGAAAACTTACCTACATAATAGAAATTAGATATATAAATAATAATAGAAAAACAGAAAAATTAACAAATGGCAAATTTAAAAGCAGGAGCTACAGTACAAGGATCCGTCATACTTCACGCTGGTAACTTCGACCCTACACAATATGCTGCCATGCAAGGTTCCAAAGGAGAGGTTGGTGCACAAGGTGCCCAAGGTGATGCTGGAGCAAAAGGACAGAAAGGTGTAACCGGCCAAACAGGCCAAAAGGGTGCGACAGGAGCAGGTGGTGATGCCGGTGCCCAAGGTGCTAAAGGAGCAGCAGGAGCGAAGGGTGCTGCTGGTGCTGGAGGTGCAGCTGGTCAATCAGGTGCAAAAGGTCAAAAAGGTAACACAGGTGCTTCTGGTTCTTCAGGTCCAACAGGACCTCAAGGTCCACAAGGTACAACTGGTGCACAAGGTGAAGCAGGTCAAAAAGGACAGACGGGTGCACAAGGTCCAAAAGGAGATGCAGGAGGTACAGGAGATCAAGGTCCAGCTGGTGCGAAGGGTGCCACTGGTCCACAAGGAGATCAAGGTGCTAAAGGACCTCAAGGTATTATAGGTCTACAAGGAGATCAAGGTCCACAAGGTTCACAAGGTGCAAAAGGACCTCAAGGTCCAGCTGGTGCGAAGGGTGCCACTGGTTCAAAAGGTAATATTGGCCCACAAGGTAGTCAAGGTTCTCAAGGCCCTGTTGGTGCTAAAGGTAATACTGGTTTAACTGGTCCACAAGGTGCTAAAGGTAATACTGGTCCAAAGGGTGATACAGGTCCAACTGGTGCTAAAGGTAGTACTGGTCCAACTGGCCCACAAGGTGCTAAAGGTCCAATCGGTCCACAAGGTGCTAAAGGTCCACAAGGTGCTCAAGGTCCAAAAGGAGACCAAGGTGCAAAAGGACCTCAAGGTGCTGCTGGTGCTAAAGGTGCTACTGGTGCTAAAGGTAATACTGGTGCTGCTGGTGCTAAAGGTGCTACCGGTCCACAAGGTGCTCAAGGTGACCAAGGTATTATAGGTCTACAAGGAGATCAAGGTCCACAAGGTTCTCAAGGTGCTAAAGGTCCACAAGGTGCTCAAGGCCCTGCTGGTGCTAAAGGTAATATTGGTCCACAAGGTGCTCAAGGCCCTGCTGGTCAAAAAGGTGCTACTGGTCCAACAGGTCCTAAAGGAGATCAAGGTCCACAAGGTGGTACAGGTGCTAAAGGTAATACAGGTGGTACAGGTCCACAAGGTGCTAAAGGTAATACAGGTGGTACAGGTCCACAAGGTGCAAAAGGTAGTACAGGTCCAGCCGGTCCAACAGGACCAAAAGGTGATACTGGTCCACAAGGTCCAACAGGTGCTAAAGGTCCAACAGGACCAAAAGGTGATACTGGTCCAACAGGTCCACAAGGTGCTAAAGGTCCAATAGGCCCTCCAGGTGGTACGGGTGCTAAAGGTAATACTGGTGCTCAAGGCCCAGGTGGTGCTAAAGGTAATACAGGTGCTTCTGGCTCATCAGGTCCAACAGGACCTCAAGGTGCTCAAGGTGCAACTGGTCCAACTGGTGCTAAAGGTAATACAGGTGCTCAAGGCCCAGGTGGTGGTACAGGTGCAAAAGGTAATACTGGTCCACAAGGCCCAGGTGGTGGTACAGGTGCAAAAGGTAATACTGGTCCACAAGGTCCAACAGGTCCAACTGGTGCAAAAGGTAATACTGGTGGTACGGGTGCAAAAGGTAATACTGGTCCAACTGGTGCAAAGGGTAATACAGGCCCAGCCGGTCCAAAAGGTAGTACTGGTGCACAGGGTCCAACAGGTCCAACAGGTGGTCCAGGCCCAACAGGTCCAACTGGTGCAAAAGGTAATACAGGACCTCCAGGTCCTCCAGGATCTTCGGATGCCAGATTAAAGAATATCGATGGAAATGTTTCAAACGCATTGACTAAGATTAACGCTATTAGAGGTGTTCTATGGAACCCAAATGATTTTGCTAAATCATACGGTATGGGTACAGCTCCTAGATATGGTGTAATTGCTGAAGAAGTTCAGGCACAGTTCCCAGAATTAGTATTCCAATTACCGGATATTTCGGTTGATACTAGTGCAGGTGAAGAGCCTTACTTAGGTGTAGATTACTCTAAACTATCGGCAGTCTTAATTGAAGCAATTAAAGATCTAGATACTAAATTAACTAATATAGAAGGTCAATTACCTTCATAATGAAATAGAAATAATAAATGGCTAATTACTACAATATACTTGTTGCTGGTAATAGGGTTCTAACAGATGCTACGTTTAACCCTGATAACTTCCCTATGCTCGTTGGTGAGCCAGGCTTCAAAGGTGAAGAAGGTTCGAAGGGTCAGAAAGGTGCAGCCGGTGGTCTTGGAGACGAAGGTCAAAAAGGAGCACCTGGTGCTTCTGGTGACAAAGGTGCTAAAGGTCAAAAAGGCTCACCTGGTAGTGGTGGTGACGATGGTGCCCCTGGTGATAAAGGTGCTAAAGGTGCTGCAGCCGGTCAAGCTCCAGTCGCTGGAGATACTGGTGACAAAGGTGCTAAAGGCTTCGCAGGAGCTAAAGGACTAAAGGGTACTAAAGGAGCTAAAGGTACTAAAGGTACTAAAGGAGCTACTGGTGATAAAGGTCGAAAAGGTGAGAAGGGTAATAAAGGTGGTACTGGTAATCCTGGTTCATCTCCAGGTGGTGATAAAGGTGCTAAAGGTATTCTTGGTGCTATTGGTGCTCAAGGTGACCAAGGTACTAAAGGATTTGTCGGTCTTGGTGGTTCAGTAGGTGGCGACGGTGATGTTGGTCCATCTCCAGGTGGTGACCAAGGTGCTCAAGGTGATTTAGGTCCAGTCGGTGCCGTAGGTCCACAGGGTACACAAGGTGGTACTGGTGACCAAGGTGGTCAAGGCCCTAAAGGTGGTATCGGTGATAGTCCAATAGGAGATCAAGGCCCTAAAGGTATTATTGGTGATAGTCCAACTGGTGCTAAAGGCCCACAAGGTGATACAGGTTTAACTGGCCCACAAGGTGATAAAGGTAATAAAGGTTCTAAGGGTAATATAGGTGGACAAGGTGCTGTTGGTTCATCTCCAGTTGGAGATAAAGGCCCAGGTGGTGACCAAGGTCCTTCCCCAGGTGGTGACCAAGGTTTAAAAGGAGTTACAGGTCCACAAGGAGAACAAGGTATCAAAGGTTTCTACGGACTTAGTGGTTTAGTAGGTGACCAAGGTGCTAAAGGTCAAGTAGGTCCTTCTCCAGGTGGAGATCAAGGTTTAACAGGCCCACAAGGTACTTCTCCAGGTGGAGATCAAGGCCCTAAAGGTGGTATTGGTGACCAAGGTGCACAAGGTCCAAAAGGTGGTATTGGTGACCAAGGTGGTACTGGCCCTAAAGGTGGTATCGGAGATCAAGGTGGTACTGGCCCTAAAGGTGGTATCGGAGATCAGGGTGGTACTGGCCCTAAAGGTGGTATCGGAGATCAAGGTGCTCAAGGTTCTGTAGGTGCTGGTGGTGATAAAGGTTTTAAAGGTAACACTGGATTCTTCGGCGGCCAAGGTGCAGTTGGTGATACTGGTCCAACAGGTCCAAAAGGTGGTGGCGGTGACCAAGGTGGTCAAGGTCCAAAAGGTCCAACTGGTGCAAAAGGTGTAATTGGTTATACAGGTGCTCAAGGTCCAACAGGTCCAGTAGGTGGTCAAGGTCCAAAAGGTCCAGGTGGTTCACAAGGACCTCCAGGTGGTACAGGTCCAAAAGGTCCAGTAGGTTCACAAGGCCCTCCAGGTGGTACAGGTCCAAAGGGTCCAACAGGTGACCAAGGCGCTCCAGGCCCTCCAGGTCCAAAAGGTCCTACAGGAAGTGGTGGTCCAAAAGGTCCTCAAGGTGCTGCTGGTCCAAAAGGTCCAACTGGTGCTCAAGGTGGTACAGGTGCAAAAGGTAATACAGGACCTCCAGGTGCTACAGGTCCAGCTGGTAGTTCTGCAGGTCCGCAAGGTCCAAAAGGTCCAGTAGGTTCACAAGGCCCTCCAGGCCCTCCAGGTCCAACAAGCCCACCATGTTATTATTATATGATTTCTGGTTATGGCTACGTAACGGTATATTATACTGAGTGTATGGCCGGGTCGCCCGCTTCACAGAGTTTTTACGTGACCTATGGTGCTCAATATTTATGTGCAAGAAGTATTAACTATGTTTCAGGTAGTGGTTATGCGCAAAGTTATGGTACATCAAATTGTGATATGTTTAATAGACAATAAATATAAAGTAAATAAAATAAAAAAGTAAAATGGCTACAAATCCAAATCCAGTAGGAGGACAATTTAGAGGTTTCAGTTTAACTGGTGATGATACCGGTGGTTGGGCTTTCCCAACAGATATTGGCCCTGCCGCTCAGTGGAGGCTATCCTCTAGTATCTCAGAGCCAACTGGCTCTGCTGTAGATAAAGTAAAGGCTTTACAAGCATATTACTTTTACTATAATGAAGCCGGTAATATTCAAGGTTTTGATAGACCTGAAGATGTAGGTGGTCAAGCTCCTAGAAGAGTTGGTCTAATTGCACAAGAGTTACAGGCAGTTGAACCTAGTCTTGTGAGACCTATGACTTGGTTAGGTGAAGATGCAGCAGGTGAAGGTCAAGGTGATTATTATTGGGTTGACTATGATGCTTTATATGTACTATGTTTAGATGCCATTAATGAATTAAATGCCAGAGCAGAAGCTGCTAAAGTAACTTTAGGTATAACTCCAGCGGAGACATATCCTGCTAGAGCAGCTACAACAACTATAGCTCCAAAGGCTTCTAACTTCCAACTTTCAGTTACTCCAACAACAGGACCAGAAGGTTCACAATCAGTTTGGACTCTAACTGCAGATAATGCAGCGGATGGTCTTATGGTTGGTTTTAAACTTATGGGCTCATGTAATCACAAAGATATTACATGTGCAGATGAGGCTGTTAAATTATTTACAATTGCTGAGGTAGAGTTTGAACAAACTGAAGTAGGTAATGATGGTGAGACATATCATAAATTCGGTGAATATAGTGTACCTGATATGGGTTGGGGTAATGGTACATTCACTTTCTCAGGTGGCCAAGCACAGGTTACATTAGACTATGTCTTAGATAATGAGGCTGAAGGTCCAGAAACTATCGAGATGACTCTGGTAGGTCCAACTAGTGATAATGGTGATGTACCTGCTGGTATTACTGCAACTGCTACGGTAACTGACGCGTAAGTTATTTAGATACATATTATCTAATACATCTAATCTAATTGCGTAATTTTATTTTCTTACTGATAGTATCAGTCTGTGTTTTTCTACAGATAGCAGATACACATCCCAGTAAAACAGTTCCAAATAAAATTCAAAACTACTCAATAGAAGATCTTTGGGATAACCAAAGTACTCAGGCTTTTATTAGAGACTCTTTAAACTGCGCTCCATTTAGAGAGGCAATGATTAAAGTTAAATTCGGACCATTGCATCCTAGAATAGGTGGGTTAACTACACAGATTGTAGGAGATGTTTACTTTATTCAAATGAATGGAAGATATGACTTGGCAGAGGCTCAAAGAATATTCTTCCATGAACTGGTACACGTCTATCAGTTTAGAAGAGGTTGGTTAATAGAAAGACCTAGAGATGTAATATGGATGGGTCAAGTTTTCACTTGGAGAATACCGTGGATTCTAAGACCATGGGAACTACAAGCAGAGTTATACACTGAACAGTTGTTCGTTTCTGAGCTAGATAAATAAACTGTAAACTTTTTTACTTTTTATTGTATAACAATTAAACTTTATTTTAATGGCTAAAGAATTTATTTTCAATCAACCAGAAAACGATCCACAACAGTGGTACTGGTTTAAAGAAGGGTTAACACAGCAAGAGGTCGATAGAATTATTATGATGGCTAGCGAGTTACCTGTACATAGAGCAACAACAATTGGAAGTGATGGTGTAGCTAGAGAAGTTAATGACCCAAATGGTATTAGATCTTCTATGGTCAAATGGATTCCTAAAAACCAAAACTGGGATTGGCTTTATCAAAAACTAGTTAATTTCGCTAGCGAAGCAAATGACAATCTATGGCATTTTGATTTACACTCAGCTCCTGAACAAATTCAATACACGGAATACTACGCACATGAGAATGGTCACTATGACTGGCACCAAGATATAGGACCAGGTCCATTACCTTCTAGAAGAAAGGTTTCAATTACAATTCAACTTTCAGGTTCAGAAGATTATGAAGGTGGTGAACTACAAATTACATCAGGAGGTGATGCCTCTAACGATTGGGGTGCAACTACTTGTCCTAGAGGTAGAGGTGTTGCAGTTTTATTTCCTAGTTACATGATGCACAGAGTTTCTCCAGTAACTAAAGGTACTAGAATATCTTTAGTACTTTGGGTAGGCGGCTCACATTACAAATAAGATATGAGAATACTGATTTGGGCGGGCTATCGATTTGAAAGATGGAATGGTAGCTCCAAAGAAGGACTTGGCGGTACAGAGACAGCAATACTAGAAATAGCAGAGAGATTAGCAACATACGGACATGATGTTACGGTTGCTGGTGAAGTTCATAGTACTAAACAAGACCCTAAAGATCTAAGTAATTTCAATTCTGATCGAAGAGGAAAAATCAATGGAGTTACTTGGTTAGCAACAGAAGATTTTGAGATTAGAATACAATATAAAGATTGGGACTACTATGATGTAGTTATAGGAGTAAACTATCTACACTTCTTAAATTATTGTGAGGATGTTGGTATCGATCCAAAACATAAGTGGTTCTGGATGCATAACACGGATTATGAACCTTACTATAAACATGAGCCTTTAGAAAATACTTCTGAGATATTCGATAAAATTCAACTTATTGTTACACCATCTCCTTGGGCAGGTTATAGAATAATGGATGATATTATTGCACCTGTTGCAAACGAGAATGGAGGTTGGAAAGGTTCAGTACAAAGTATTACTAATGGTATAAACGCAGAAGATTTCTTCTATCCCACAAAATACAAAGATCCCAATAAATTCATTTGGTCTTCTGCAGTCGATCGAAACTTAACCCATCTTCTAGATAATTGGCATAAAATTAAAGAGATTATGCCAGACGCAACATTAGATGTTTACTATCCAAAATATTCTAACCCACATAACTGGGAAGATCAAACTTGGTTTAATTATGAAGGTGTTGTAGACAAAATGAATGCATTGTATGACGATGGAGTTAGAGACATGGGGAGTGTGTCTAAAGAAGAATTATATGCAGCCATGGCTAAAGCTAGTTATTGGATGTACTTAACACACTATGAAGAAACGTTCTGTATTACAGCTTTAGAAATGCAAATGTCAGAAGTTCTGTGTATTACATCAGATCAAGCCGCTTTAAGAACTACAGTCAAGAGTGGAATAATTATCCCTACTACAGATCATGATACCATGTTTAACGAAGCTATAAAAACATTACATAATCTTCAGGAACATCCCGATTTAAAAGCAATAGTATTAAAAGATGGAAAAGAAGAGGCTAAAGAAAAAACATGGGACATAGCTGCTTCTGCTTGGCATGATGCTCTTATGAATGCTGAAGAATATAAATCGATTAAAAACGAAGGGTCATCAAAAAAAAAAGTTTAGGAGCGACAGGTTGGTTTGAAAGTCCGCCAGTAGTTCATGGTGAACTTTCAGAAGCATCACCAGGTCTTTGGAAACAAGATTCTGATTTATTCCTCAGAAAACCCAAACAAAATAATAAGTACTTATTAGCAAGTTGGAGAATGGGTGGTTCTGAAATTTGTAAAAGTTTAATTAGAGAGAACTTCCCTGAAACAATTAATCTAAACGAATGGTCAAAGAGCCATATTCCAATTAGTGATAATATATTAAATGAATTTATAGACACTAATCAAACAAAGGTGTTCTTAATTATATCAGATCCTAGAGAGATTGCTATGAATTTACTTTATTTTGATAATGGACTTCATATTGAACCTAGGGACTATTCAATTAATACAAACTTTTGGACTAAAGAATTTTTAGAAGAGAGTTCAATTAAACATGGTTATCCAGGTAACTATCTTTTTGGATTAGATAAAAACCTATGGGGTACAGAATTCTTAGGTCAAATTGCAGATAAACAAATTGAATTGATAGAAACATTTAAAAGACAATTTGGTGATAACTGTATTGTGTTAAAATATGAAGATGCTTTATTCTATCAAGATGAATTTCTAAATAAGGTTTCAGATTTTTTAAATTTAGAACCATTAGGTATTGATGATGCTGAAAAATACAAAACATCAATCCACAAGAATATAGGTAACTTTCACATGTATTTTAGAGAAAACGTTTTACGAGCTCACTATGAGCAATATAAATCTTTCTATGATACATGGGGTTATGATTATGGTGGGTATGTGTATTTAAAATATGAATGGCATGGTAGAGGTAATACATTAGAAAGAACTACAAAAAATAATTACAAAGAACTTTTAAGAAGAAATGGTGTAACACCTTCTGATAGAACAAAGGATATAGATGAATTCTAAAAAGAATATTATAGTAGTTTCAGCAAGAAGGAGTGGTACGCATTTAATCACTGATTTGATAGTGAATAATTTTGGTTATGAAAGTATTGACCAGAATTATATGGACTTTACTGAGTTCACTTGGCCTGAATTAAATGGTTTAGAAAAATATATGAAGGCAGGTAATAAAGTTACATGGACTCATGCTCATGACTTTAGAGATTATCACAAGTATAACCACACTACAGAACAGAAGAATACATTAGACAAACTGTTCGCTGAGTCTAAAATAATATTAATCTATAGAGATGTTAGAGATATAATAACATCTTGTTATCATAGGCCAAGAACTCAGAGTAAATATAAATCCTTCTCTGATTTCTATAATAACTTTGATTTTGATGGCTATGAATTAATCGATCAAAAATATGATAACTTTTCAGATCTACTTATAGAATATTACAAGAACTGGTTTTCAGTTTATATTAGCAAAGAGGTTATCGGACTTGATATGGAAGTCATATCCTTTGAAGAAATAATAGAAGACTACACATCATCGGTAAATAAGATAGCAAAGTTTTTAGAGCAAGAACCAAAAGGTATTGATGTGAGATTATCTAACCTAGAAGATAAAGATGGAAATATCTTATATACAGATAATGATTTTAGAAAAGGTACGGTAGGTGATTGGGTTAACACACTAGATAAAGAACTTGGAGAAGAGATAGGAAACAAATATCAAATGGATTTGCAAGCAGGCTTAGACTGTTTTATCAATGACATAAAGATACACAAATATCACAAACCAGAAAGAGAAGACTTTATATCTAAATATAAAAATTCACAAACCACAGAGAATGGATTAATTCTATATAAAAATAAAGGTGCTAAGAATATAGACGTAAAGGGTTTATTAGAAAACAGATATACTAGCTGTACACATAGAGGTACAGATTTAAGATACAAACATAAAGTCTTCTACTATAAAAATTACATTTTAAAATTCATATATCCATGTAAAGCAAGATTAGATAAAAAGACTTTCTACTCTACAGTACCCGCAGCTTCTAAAGATTTATTCTTAATGATTATGGAGACTGATGAATTTTTGTATAAGAATAATATAGTACCTAAGCTACATTATGTTGGTATCTATAACGGAGTTCTATTTGTAATACAGGAGAGATGTCCTTCTGATAATGTCTTGTTTACTAAATTTAACTTCTATCCAAAATGGAATGATTGGAGTTGGGTTGTTAAACTCAATCTCTATTCAGATATGACTAAACTCTTTCATAAAGCATTAGACAATAATATATTACTAACAGATCTATTTAATGTTTACAATTGTGCCTATGATAAAGATGGTGTCTTGAAATACTTCGATCTTGATGGCATTCGATCTTTTAATTCAAGAGAAGATATGATAGCTTCTGAAGACTATAAGAACGCAATAGGCATACTAGGTGAAATAGATAAACATTATCTTGAAAAAGAGGAAACATTTAACACAAAATTAGTATAATTAAAAAAGCTAGACTTAATGAGAATTAATAAAATTTACATTATAGCATTAAATCCTTTTGATGAAGCAGGAATACCACATGGTGATATTCAAGAAAGGGTAGAGGCTAAACTCAACGAAATGGGATTCTACGAGAATACCAATTATGAAATTATCTCAGCCTACGATGGTAGAGCAGGTGAAGTAAAAGAGGGCTATAATGTATATGACAAATGGGCATTAAACCCTGGCGAACCAGGTAGCTGGAATGACTGGTGGACGCGACCAGTTTTAGGTGGAGAAGTTGGATGTGCTATTTCACATAGATCTGTTTGGGAATATACAGTATTCCAAGGCATAGGTCTAACGTTAGTATTAGAAGAAGACTTCTTATTCAATGGAGGCGATATTAGTATTGCTCAACTAGCAGACCCACCTGTAGATTCTAACTGGGATATTGCTGTACTAGGTAGAGATATAATTGAAAGAGGTACTCCTGAAGAAGTCATCAACGACACATGGGTAAAACCTAGACATTGGTATAACGCACATGCCTATGTTATTAAGAATGGAAACGTCTCTAAGAAATTATTATCAGGTGGTTTAAAAGAGAATGTAATTCCAGTTGATGAATATCTTAGTGCATTAGGTTATCCACACAGAAGAGATGATGTTAGAGAGATGTTCCCACCTACACTTAATATAGTAGCAACTGCTAATCCTAATTATATAATACAGAATAGAGGTGGTAAACTGTCTACTATTGAACCTGAAGTTGGAAGTCCTAATGAAACGGCACACACATTTACACCTGAACAAACAGAACAATTAGAAAAAGAACAAACATATATGGAAACTTACTATCCTATCTTAGATACATCTGATTGGGAAGCTTGGAAAGAGAAGTACATTAATCTATCTGTATCTAAACATGAGTTTGACTTAATGGTTTCAGATAGAGGTGATAATGTATTTGAATTTCCTCTATTTACCCCACAGTTTTGTAGAGAAGCTATAGCTCTAGCAGAGTCTAAAGACAATTGGACTATAGACAGACATGAATTTTATCCTACCAATGATGTGTTACTACAAGACATTGGCTTAGATGAAATCTACAATAGAGTTTTAGATGAAGTGGTTAGACCTCTTGCTATTCACCTATGGAATTTAGAAGGTGAAGCTTGGCATGGATTCTCTAACGAAAACTTCATGGCAAGATACACGACGGAAAGACAGTCACATCTATCCCTACACCATGATAGAAGCCACCTAACGATGGTTATTAAATTAAATAATGAATTCGGTGGCGGTGGAACTTGGTTCCCTCAGTATCAAAAATTATCTAATCCAGAGCTAGTGGGTACGGCAGTACTTCACCCTGGAATGATTACTCACCGACATGGTGCAAGACCGATTACCAATGGTAAAAGATACATTATCGTATCATTCATCCGCTCACACTTAGAGCCTTAATATAATAAACAATATGAAAAGAGAATTAAAATTAAACTCCTTAGTAGGAGATGACGGACACCTAGTCTCTCCTGTTTTAAACGATGGGTGTAAGAACTACCTAATTGACATTGACGGCACAATTACAGATGACGTACCAAACGAAGAGCCAGAGAGAATGTCAGTAGTCTTACCTTATGCAGGTGCAAAAGAAACACTGAACAAGTGGTACGACGAAGGTCATGTAATTACTTTCTTTACTTCAAGAACTGAAGATGTAAGAGATATTACAGAGGCTTGGTTAAACAAACATGGATTCAAATACCATGGTCTACTAATGGGTAAACCAAGAGGTGGTAACTATCACTGGGTTGATAACCATATTGTCAAGGCTACCAGATACGAAGGTAAGTGGGCAGATTTAGTAGAAGAAGAAAGAACAATCGAAGTATTCCCGTCTTAAACTCATAGATATATAATCTATGAAAATTAAAGATTTCCAAACGTTTCTTAACGAGAATAATGGAGAGCTTCACAAAGCTATTATGTGCGTCTCTAAGACCATAACAGATTTCGACTATGTGACGAAAGATGGTATGCAGACTAGAAACTACATGACTCTATTCTCAAAAGGTGACAAGCCATTTAAGGCTGATATGCCAGTACTTAATTTTTGTAATATCCATACACAAAGATTATTAGATGCTGGTACACCTAAGGATTTAATCTATAATCCTAAAGAAAAGAAGATGGAAATTGCATCAAAGGTTCGTTGGCATGAGATTCACAAAGATTCAAAGTTTGTGCCTAAGACTGTGTCAGAACCAGAAGATTTAGATCAGTTAGAATTCCCTATCATAGCTAAACCAGATAACAGATATTCTGGTATGGGTATCATTAAAATCGATTCACTAGAAGCAGCTAAAGATATGGACCTCTCTGATTTTGAAGTATTCAGCGAGAAGATAGACATCGATGAAGAACATAGGATAATTATGTGGAGAGGTGAGCCTGTGCAATGGGTACAAAGAGTCCATGGCAACAAGGAGACCAAAGAGATGACAAAGAAGAAAGAAGATAAACTCTACTTCAAGTACGTATTAAAAAACTTAGATGATTTGCCAGAAGAATGGAATGAAGTATTTCAGGAAATGAACGAGGCACATGAAGGTTTAGATATGTACTCGATAGACTTAATGGTTGATAAAGATGGGAAACCATGGGTAGTAGAAATGTCTTCAGAGTTTGCTCCTCTTTTTGGTGTTATGGCATTTATCTACAAAAAGGTCTATCAGGATTATTATGGTAAAAAACTAAATTCAACTGACAGTGAAGCAGTAGATACTTACCAAAAGAAAGATATTGACTCAACTTTGGGTTTTAACAAGAAATTTAAAAACAGATTTAGCGTAGACAATGGGTAAAGCAAATATGACATGTATGCACATCAATATATGGGTCCACCACATGCACGTAGATCAATTATTTGATTTCCTGAATGGTAGAATTAAAGCTGCGCCAGATTGGTATCTGAGCGAGTCTAAATGCCCTAAATCTGTAACTGGAGGTTACGTCGAGATTACTCTTTCTTTTGAGTCGTATTCTATGTTATCTTCTCATAAAGACTGGGAAGAAGCAGGAGGTTGGATGACTTAAAACAATTATTATGAAAAAACAGAACAGAACAGACTACCTGTTAAACTACAAAGGCAAGAAATTTAAAGCTAATAGTTTTCTAGGTTTAATCTGGAAGTTTATTAGAAACAAATAAAACTTCGAACGTATAACTAACCGTCTAGGGCAAC
>MDSZ01220491.1_pt1 | contig 15840 bp, 10 predicted proteins | sample 811201 | NCBI WGS metagenome assembly MDSZ01 (sample SAMN05326647, study PRJNA326480) | marine metagenome | isolation source: seawater | place: Indian Ocean: North | collected 2010
ATCATTCAATTGTAATTTAGCAAGTCCATCTTTAAGTTTTTGATATTCAGAACTATCAACTGGAAATAATCCACAAAAAACCACAGGCTTACTTGGTTTAAAACCAGGTAAAGCCTCTACTCTAGGTTTAGATGCATCGCAAATAGTATCACCAACTTTTGTTTCTGATAAAACTTTAATTCCAGTAGTAATGAAACCAATCTCGCCTGTATTCAATTCATTAATGTCTTTTGGCTTAGGTGTAAAAACGCCTACTTTTTCAATAATATAATCCTGATCTGTTGAGAGCATCTTTATTTTCATATTCTTAGTAATTTTTCCATTAACAACTCTTACTAAAATTACTACACCTAGATATGTGTCATACCAACTATCAACTAATAAACATTTTAAATCTTCACTTGGATTTCCTTTGGGGCCAGGAAGTTGACTAACAATCTGTTCTAAAATTTCATCTATACCTTCACCAGTTTTTCCCGAACATGGAACAGCTTTTTCTGTATCGATACCAATAACATCTTCAATTTGTTGTTTAGTTTTCTCTAAATCAGAGGCGGGTAAATCTATTTTATTAAGTACAGGAATGATTTCATGGTTAATATCTAAGGCCTGATAAACATTAGCCAATGTTTGGGCCTCAACGCCTTGTGTGCTATCAACAATTAAAATAGAGCCTTCACAAGCATAAAGAGATCTACTTACCTCATAACTAAAATCTACATGACCAGGAGTGTCAATAATATTTAAGATATAATCTTTACCATTTTTAGCTTTATAATTTAATTTTACTGTTTGAGCTTTTATTGTAATTCCTCTTTCTCTTTCAATATCCATTGAATCTAGAACTTGTGCTTTCATTTCACGTTCAGTAAGCCCATCACATCTATGAATAATTCTATCAGCTATCGTAGATTTTCCATGATCAATATGAGCAATAATTGCAAAATTTCTTATGTTATCAATAGTGCTCATTTTTAATTATTAAGATCGAATTTTAGCACCAGTTTTATTTTCTACGGTATCAATGATTAAATTATTTATTTTTTCTAAATCTTCCTCTTTTAAAGTTTTAGTCATTGACTGTATAGTTACATTTAATGCTATTGACTTCTTTTCTTTAGGAATATTTTCACCTTCATAAATATCAAAAATATTTACATTCTTAATAAGTTCCTGATCAACATCTAAAATAACATCTATTAATTCTTGTGATTTAAAATTTTTATCAATTACAAAAGCGAAATCTCTTTCTGATTTTTGATAATCAGATATTTCATATTTGATTTTTTGATCTTTGAGTGATTTTTTTTGCTCTTTTAGATTATCTATAAATATTTCAAATCCTATTAAAGCCTCTGTTTTTATATCAATTTTTTTTAAAATATTTGGATGAATTTCTCCGAAATATGCAACAACTTTTTCTTTTTCTTTATTAAAAAAAATTCTACCAGATTTACCAGGATGATAATAACTAGGGGTTTTTTCATCTATTGAAATTTTTAAGTTTTCATATCCAGACTCAGCCAAAGTCTGAATAACATCTTTCTTAATATCAAAAATATCTACATTTCTCTCTTTTTCCAACCATGATGACCTTGAAACTTTTCCCGACCGCAAACCTCCTATTACTGTTTTTTGTTCACCAGGATTTGAACCATAAAATACTGGGCCAATTTCAAAAAAAGAAAGATCCTTAAAACCTCGATCTAAATTTTTATTAATATACATTATTAAATTTGATAAAATTGAATTTCTTAAAACATTTAGATCTGAGCTAATTGGATTAACAATTTCAATATTTTTCATATTAAATTTAAATAAATCATTAATTTTACTATCTGTGAATGACCATGTTATGGTTTCTTGGTAACCTTTTGAAGCAATAGCTCTTTGCAAAAAATGAAATAACTTTTGAGATTTATTTAAAGTGGGTTTAGATCTTACTTTAATAGGATCAATTTTTTTAATTTTATCATATCCATGAATTCTGACTAATTCCTCAACAACATCAATAGGCTGTGTTATATCTGGTCTCCATGAAGGAACTTTTAATCTTAGAAATTTCTTATCATTTTTGATTTCGAACCCAAGATTATTTAAAATCTTCAAAATTTCTTTATTTGAAATTTTAAAACCTGAAATTTTTTCAAACAATTCAATTTCAAACTTAATATTAGTTTCCTTAAATTTCGTAGTATTTTGAATATCAATTTTACTAATTTCTCCTCCACAAATATCTTTAATTAACTTCGCTGATTTAATTAAGCCCTCTTCAATGGATAAAGGATCTATTCCTCGTTCAAATCTAAATTTGGCATCAGTATCAATATTTAATATTTTTGAAGTTTTTCTGATTGATCTTGAGATAAAATAAGCTGACTCAATTAAAACGTTTTTTGTCTGAGTCTCTGTTCCCGATCTAATTCCACCAATTATTCCGCCTAATCCAAGTACTCCAGAATTATCAGCAATAACACACATTCCTTCATCAAGCTTATATTCTTTATTATCTAAAGCTTTAAAACTCTCACCTTTTTTTGCATTTCTTACGATTATACCTTTATTAATTTTGTCTGCATCATAAGCATGTAGAGGTCTATTCAAATCTAACATTACATAATTAGTTATATCTACAATCGCAGAGATTGGTTTTTGTCCAACAGAAGTTAATTTATCTTTTAACCATTTAGGACTTTCCGTGTTTTTAACATTAGTAATTAAACAACTTCCAAATGCTGTACATCCCTGGTTTTTTTCTTTTAAAATTTTTACTCCTATTTTTTGCTTTCCAATAAATTTAATCTTATTTGGCTTACTAGTTTTGAATTTTCCAAAACCTGCTGTTGCTAAATCTCTCGCTATCCCTCTTACACCTAAGCAGTCTGGTCTATTTGGTGTAATTGATAAATCAATTAAATTAGAAGTATTATTATCAAAATATTTTTTTCCAATTCTTTTTTTAAATTTAGTTGGAATTAAATCAATTATGCCCTCACTTTCTTCTGATAAATTAAGCTCAAATTCAGAACAAAGCATGCCAAATGATGTTATGCCTCTTATTTGACTTATAGTTATTTCCATTTTATTTTTTGGAATTATTGCACCTGGAGAAGCATAAATAGTTATTAGATTTTCTTTTGCATTTTCTGCACCACATACCACTTTGATTAATTTTTTTTTACCAATATCAACATCACAAACTTTTAGCCTATCAGCATTTGGATGTTTTTCAGTTTTAATAATTTTCGCTACAATAAACTTATTTAAATCTGCAGATGTATTTTCTATTTGCTCAACCTCTAAACCTATGTCCGTTAATTTATCTAACAGTTGATTTTCAGAATTTTTTGTTTGCAAGTAATCTTTCAGCCAATCATAAGTAATTTTCATCTACTTAATCCCCTATAATTAGTTGGAACATCTAATGGATCAAAGCCAAAATGATTAAGCCATCTGTAATCACACTCAAAAAAAGATCTTAAATCATTAATTCCATATTTTAGCATTGCTAATCTATCTATTCCTATACCAAATGCATATCCTTGATATTTTTCTGGGTCTACTTTAACGTTTTTGAGAACATTAGGATGAACCATTCCGCAACCTAAAATCTCTAACCATTTATCTCCTTCACCAATAACTATTTTTCCATCTTTAATTTTATAACCAATATCTACCTCGGCAGAAGGCTCAGTAAAAGGAAAATGACTTGGTCTAAATCTCATTTTGATTTTATCAACCTCAAAGAACTCTTTAATAAAATAATTCAAACATCCCTTAAGATGACTCATATTAATATTTTTATCTATATGAAGACCTTCAACCTGATGAAACATTGGTGAATGTGTTTGATCACTATCAGATCTATACGTTCTTCCGGGTGCAATAATTTTAAATGGTGGTTTGCTTTTTAACATAGTCCTTATTTGAACTGGTGATGTATGAGTTCGTAATAATTTTTCTTTGTTTTGATCCAAATAAAATGTGTCATGCATATCCCTCGCGGGATGATTATCAGGAGTATTCAAAGCGGTAAAATTATTATATTCATTTTCAACATCTGGTCCTTCTTCAACACTAAAACCAATTTCTGAAAAAATTGAAGATATTTCATCAATTGTTTGTGACACTGGATGTATTTTTCCTCTGACAAAACTTCTCTCGGGTAATGTAATATCAATTTTTTCTTTCTCTAATTTTTCATTTATTTCATTAATTTCAATTTCGTTTATTTTTGAATTTATTAATTCTTGTAATTCAACCTTTAGAATATTTAAATTTGAAGCAAATTTTTTTCTTTCTGCTTCAGGAATAGTTCCAATTTTTTTAAATTGTAATGAAATAAATCCATTCTTTCCAAATAAATCAGATTTTATTTGATTTATTTCTGAAAGATTTAAATTTCCTCTAAGCTTTGAAAGAAATTCTTCTTTTATTTTTTTAAGATCAGACATCTCTACAGATTATTTCTTCAGAAAAATAAAACAATAGTGAAGATTACTTTAAAGCAGATTGTGCTTTTTGGACAATTACTTTAAAGGCTTCTGGGCTATCATATGCTATTTCAGCTAATATTTTTCTATCCAGCTTGACTCCACACTTTGTTAAGCCATTAATGAATTTTGAATATGTCATTCCTTCAGATCTAACGCCTGCGTTGATTCTTTGTATCCACAAAGACTTAAACTCTCTTTTTTTATTTCTTCGATCTCTATAAGCATATTGCATAGCTTTTTCCATAGCTTGTTTTGCAACTCTTATTGTGTTTTTTCTTCTACCCCACTGACCTTTAACAGCTTTTAAAACTTTTTTGTGTTTGGCGTGACTCGTTACACCCCTTTTTACTCTAGCCATTTTATCCTCTTAAATTGTAAGGCATATATGATTTAACTATTTTGCCGTCTTGTTTTGACATAGTCGTTGTGCCTCTTAACTTTCTTATTTGTGAATTTGTTCTTTTAATCATACCATGTCTTTTTCCTGCCTGAGCCATCATAACTTTGCCCGTAGCTGAAATTTTAAATCTTTTTTTTGCTGAACTTTTAGTTTTTAATTTTGGCATAATTCTGCGGTCTTATACAAATATTGGAATAGATTTACAACCTCTTTTAAGCCTTATAAAGGCTGGATAACCATGATCATTTGTTTTCCATCGAATTTTGAGTCTAATTCTACTTTACCAACATCCTGCATATCTAATTTTATTTTATTCATCAATTCTTTTCCCAAATGCGAATGTTGTAATTCTCTACCTTTAAATCTTATAGTAAATTTTACCTTATCTCCTTTTCCAATAAATTTTTTTGCATTTTTAACTTTAAATTCATAGTCATGTGTCTCTGTAACTGGTCTCATTTTAATTTCTTTTACCAAAACTATTTTTTGTTTTTTTCTTGCAACATTAGCTTTTTTTTGAGCATCATATTTAAACTTACCCATATCAATAATTTTACATACAGGTGGTTTAGCATTAGGGGCTATCTCAATTAAATCTAAACCTTGCTCCTTAGCCATAGATATTGCTTCATTAGTATTTAATATTCCTAAATTATCACCATCACTGCCAATAACTTGTACTTCAGGAGATGAAATTCTATTATTAGACCTTGGACCTTTTTCTTTAGTCCTTTTTTGAAAGTAATTTTGTTTGAAGTCTACCACTTAATTTGAAGAAGCTTTGTTTAAAGCTGAGAATTTTTTTAGAAATAATTTTAATTCCATATTTTCTTGTTTATTAGAATCTAACCTTCTAATCGTTACTGTGTTGCTGTCAACTTCTTTTTTACCACAAATTAATAAAATTGGCACTTTTGATACAGAATGTTCTCTTATTTTATAATTTAAATTATGATTCTTTAAATCTACTTCAGAGCTAATTCCTGCATTAATAATTTTACTATTTACCTCTTTTGCATATTCATCAAACTCCTCAGAAATAGGAATTACCATAACTTGTAACGGTGATATCCAAAATGGAAATTTACCAGCATAATTTTCAATTAATATTCCTATAAAACGTTCCAAGGATCCAAACAATGCTCTATGAAGCATTACAGGAACTTTTTTTGTTCCGTCTTTATCTACAAATGTTGCGTCTAATCTTTCTGGTAAATTTAGATCGACTTGTAAAGTTCCACATTGCCAATCTCTTCCTATGGCATCCCTTAGAACAAATTCAATTTTTGGACCATAAAATGCTCCTTCTCCTTTATTAATTGTATATTTAAGCTTAGATGCTTTGACAGCATCCAACAAAGCTTTTTCTGCTTTGTCCCAAACTTTATCATCTCCAACTCTTAAATCTGGTCTGTCTGAATATTTTAAAATTACATTTTCAAATCCAAGATCTTTATAGATATCTAAAATTAAATTTGTCACTATCAAACATTCAGTAGTTATTTGATCCTCTGTACAGAAAATATGTGCGTCATCCTGTGTAAAAGCTCTTACCCTCAACAATCCATGTAAGGCTCCTGAAGGTTCATATCTATGAACTTTTCCAAACTCAGAAATTCTAAGCGGAAGATCTCTATAACTTTTTAAGCCCTGATTAAAAACTTGTACATGTCCTGGACAATTCATTGGTTTTATCGCAAATACTTTTTCATCAGGAGTTTGTGAAGTATACATGTGTTCACCATATTTTTCCCAATGACCAGACTTTTCCCATAATGCTCTATCTAAAACTTCGGGAGTATTAATTTCTTTATAGCCAGCTAAATCTTGCCTCGCTCTCATATAGGCAACTAATTTCTGAAAAAGTTTCCATCCCTTTTCATGCCAAAATACAGAACCTGGACTTTCTTCTCTAAAATGAAACAGGTCCATTTCCTTGCCAAGTTTTCTATGATCTCTTTTTTCCGCCTCTTCTATTTGATTTAAATAATTATCGAGTTCTTTTTGAGATGACCAAGATGTTCCATAAATCCTTTGTAACATCTCATTTTTAGAATCACCTCTCCAATAAGCCCCAGCAACTTTTGTTAATTTAAAAAACTTACCAATTTTACCAGTAGAACTTAAATGAGGTCCTCTACACAAATCATGCCACTTACCATGAAAATAAACTGATACCTCTTCTTCTTTTGGAATCTCCTTAATTATTTCTGCTTTATAAATTTCTCCAGATTTTTTAAAATGTTCAATAGCCTTATCACGATTCCAAACTTCTCTATGGGTTGGCTCATCCCTTTCAACTATTTCTAACATTTTTTTTTCAATTTTGATTAAATCTTCTTCAGTAAACGGATCTTTCCTAGCAAAGTCATAATAAAATCCATTTTCAATTACTGGTCCAATTGTTACTTGAGTTTTAGGGAAAAGTTCTTGTACAGCCATAGCTAAAATATGCGCCGTATCATGTCTTATAGTTTCTAATCCTTCTCTGTCCTTAGAGGTAAAGATTTTTATTGAACTATCTTTTTCTATTGAATGATTTAGATCTTTTAATTCTCCATTAACACTCATGATAAGTGCTTGTTTTGATAAAGACTTACTAATCTTTTCAGCTACTTCCAATCCAGTAACTTTTTTTGAAAATTTAAAACTATTTCCATCTGGTAAAGTAATAATCGGCATTTAATTTAATAACTTTTTATATTCTGCATAAGTAGAAAAACACATTTTTTCAACATTAAATTTTTTTATTACATTTTTTCTACCCTCAATACCCATAGATTTCAATGTTGTTTCGTCTAATTGTAAAACTTCTATAATCTTCTTGCTTAATGATAGTGCACTACCAGCTTCGAATAAAAAACCAGTTTTGTCATTAATAATAGTTTCATTTGAGCCTCCAATATTGCTAGCTATAATTGGTTTTTCCATAGATTGAGCCTCAACTGAGACTCTCCCAAAAGCTTCTGGTTCTATTGAAGCTGAAACAACTATATCAGAAATTTTATAAGCCAATGGCATATTTCTACAATTTTCAATAAATTTTACTTGGTTAACAAGTCTAAACTGATCAACTAACCTAATAAGTTTTTTTTTATATACATCTCTTCCTTGTTCGCTTCCTAAAATAATTCCACAAACTTTTTCATAACCTAATTCTTTATTTACAATACTAAGAGACTCGATAAATGTTTCTTGTCCTTTCCATGATGTCAGCCTTCCCGGTAATAATATTACTTTTTGACCAACAGTAAGCTCCCATTTTTTAAAAAGTTTATCTTCGTCACTTTCTGTAGTTGTTGATGGATCGAAATAGTCTACATTAATACCTCTGAAGATAACTAAAAATTTTTTTTTTAAACTTAAATATTTTTGATAATTTTTATTAACATGAGAAAAAATAAAATTAGAACCTGCTATAATTAAATCGGACCTTAACATTACTGAATTATAAAATTTTTTAAATATATTACTAAAATTATAAGTTCCATGAAATGTAGTAACAAATTTTCTTCTAGTAATCTTAGTTGCAACAAAACAAGACCAGGCCGGAGCTCTACTTCTAGCATGAACTATCGAAATACCATTAAATAAAATAATAAAAATTAAAACTATAGTATTAAAAAACATTAAAATAGGGTTCTTGCTATGAACTGGAAGCTTTATCAATTTTACTTTTTTTTTATCTATAAATTTTACTAAATCTCCACCACTAGTGACGATAAATGATTTACATTTATTTTCATATAAATAATGTGCAAGATCATAACAACCTATTTCGGCTCCACCATAACCTAATCTAGGAATTACTTGTAAAACTTTTATTTCTGAAGACATTTGATAAGATTATATATTAAGAATTGCCTCTATTAAACTGATATGAACAAATTTAAATACCTTAAAATCTTAAATAATAAGAAAATCAGATATTTAAATAATTATCAAAAAAATAATCTTTTTGTAGTTTTTCTACATGGTTTTATGTCTGATATTGAAGGTGAAAAACCTAATGCAATTTTTAAATATGCAAAGAGAAATAAAATTGGATTTCTTGCTATTGAATATTCAGGTCATGGAAAATCTTCAGGAAAATTTACTCAAGGTAATATTAGTAAATGGACAAATGAGGTTAAGATCTTAATCAAAAAAATAATTAAAAATAATAATTTTATTTTAGTTGGATCAAGTATGGGATCTTGGTTAGCTTTAAATCAATTTAGATATTTTAAAAAACAAATTAAAGGATTTATTGGTATTGGATCAGCACCGGAGTTTTTAGAAAATTTAATGTGGAAAAAATTTACAAAAAAAATGAAAAATGAAATTAAAAAAAAAGGAATAATAAATTTAAAACACGGCAAATATGAATACCCTATAACTAATCAATTAATTAGGGATGGGAAAAAAAATAAAGTTTTTAATAAAAAATTTAATAATTCAATACAATTAACAATGATACATGGGAGTAAAGATGAAGTTGTTCCTGTAAAATATTCAAGAAAAATTTTAAAACTTTTTAAAAGAGCAAAAAAAAATTTGGTTATTATAAAAAATGGAAATCATAGCTTATCCTCAAAAAAAAATTTAAAAAAAATTATAAATGAGTTAAACAATATGATTTTTAACTTGTCTTAATCCTTCTACGTAAGTTGGATATTTAAGTTTATATTTAAAATATTCTTTAATTTTTTTATTACTTACTTTTTTAGAGTCTCTATAAAAATCTTTGAGTCGACCATCTTCAAGTTCATTAAACAAAATTGTTTTAGGTGAAGAAATTTTTAATAATTTACATGCATATTCCACAACTTCTTTATAAGAACACGGATAGTTATCGCTTAAATTAAAAATTTCACCTTTATTAATTTTTTTAAGTTTTAAAGATAAATATAAAATATTAGCAATATCATCTAAATGAATTCTTGAAAAAATTTGATTTTCCATTTCAACAATTTTCATATTATTTTTTTTAATTCTATTGAATACATTATCTTCATTCGAATAAATTCCAGATAAGCGGAAAATAATAAGTGGAATATTTAAATTTTTTAGCTTTACTTCTGCCTCAAGTCTTTTTTTTCCTCTTTCTGAAGTAGGATCGGCAATTGTTCCCTCGTTAACCCACTTGCCATTGTGATTTCCGTAAACACCTGTTGAAGAAAGATACCCGAACCACTTTAAAGAATAATTGTTTTCAAAATATTTTGAAAAATTTTTAATTATACCGTCTTCTGCTTGTGGAGGTGTAGAAACCAATATATGAGTAGCTTTTTTAATTTTTTCTATAATATTTTCATCAAAAATATCACCATCAAATTTGAAACATTTATATTTAATATTTTCAAATTCTTTTTCACAAGTGCTTTGTCTTGTTGTGGTGACCAAGTTAAAAGAATAATTTTCGAAGCATAGTTTTTTTACAAAAGATTTTGCAACTTGACCAAAACCAAAACAAACAATATTTATTTTTTTCACTTTAGCTTACTTCTTTAATAATAGGTTTTAAAGTTATTGGATTTGATATTTTATCTAGCATTTCTTTTGGACAAACCTGAACAAAATTAGAAATTTCTTGATCAAAATTTTCAATTATTTTTTTTGATATAACTGATCCAGTTTCTCTAAAATGTTCATCTAATAATTCTTTTAAGTAGTTTATCCAATAATTTGTTTCGGGTGATTGCCAAATTACAGTTTCCGGATTAACTTTTTTTGTAAACTCTTTATGAGGATCATAAATAAAAGCCATACCTCCAGTCATTCCAGCACCAAAATTATCTCCTATATCACCAAGTATAACAACTGCTCCACCGGTCATATACTCACAAGCATTTGAACCACAACCTTCTATAACTGCTAATGCTCCTGAGTTTCTTACTGCAAATCTTTCACCTGCTTGGCCTGCTGCAAAAAGTTTTCCTGAGGTTGCTCCGTATAATACTGTATTACCAATTATAGTATTTTCATTAGAGATAATTTTACTTTCGTCTGATAGTTTGATTGATAATGTAGCTCCAGATAAACCTTTCCCTACATAATCATTAGCATCCCCTTTAAGGAGAAGTTTTAGCCCTTTAATTGCAAAAGCTCCAAAAGATTGTCCTGCAGAGCCTATAAATTGAAGTGTTAGAAAATCACTTTCTAATTTTTCATTACCATATTTTTTATACAAGTAATGAGAAATTCTTGTTCCTACAGTTCTATGAATATTTTTAATATTAAACTCTTTTTCAATTATTTTTACTTTTCCGATTTTATCTACTATTTCAGGTATAATTTCTTGGTCTAAAGTGTCTGGAACAAAATTAATTTCTTGTTTTTCACAATATCTCAAATTTTCTCCAGGATCAGCTTGAACAAAAAGTGGATTTAAATCTAAATCATCTAAATTTGAGGAAGCTTTACTTATTTGTCTTAATAAGTCAGTTCTTCCAATTATTTCATTTAAAGACTTAAATCCTATTTTAGCCAAAATTTCTCTTACTTCTTGTGCAATAAAAGTAAATAAATTAACTACTTTGTCTGGAGTTCCAGTAAATTTTTTTCTTAATGTCTCGTCTTGTGTACAAACTCCTACCGGACAAGTATTTGAATGACATTGTCTTACCATTATACACCCCATTGCTACGAGTGCTGTTGTTGCAACACCATATTCTTCAGCTCCCATCATTGCAGCTATAACCACATCTCTACCTGTTTTAATTCCACCATCTGTTCTAAGTGTTACTTTATGTCTTAAGTTATTTAGCGTTAAAACTTGATTGGCCTCTGTTAAACCCATTTCCCAAGGAATACCAACATATTTAACACTTGTTTGAGGAGTGGCTCCTGTGCCTCCATTATGACCTGAAATTAAAATTATATCTGCTTTCGCTTTAGCCACACCAGCCGCAATTGTTCCAATACCAGAAGATGCAACTAGTTTTACTCCAACTCTAGCATTTGGATTAATTTGTTTAAGATCATATATTAGCTGTGCAAGATCTTCGATTGAATATATATCGTGATGAGGTGGAGGTGATATCAGTGTTACTCCAGGAGTAGAATGTCTTAATTTTGCAATCTCATTTGTGACTTTAAATCCAGGTAATTGTCCACCCTCTCCTGGTTTTGCTCCTTGAGCGATCTTGATTTCAATTTCATTACAGTTATTTAAATAATTTATAGTTACACCAAATCTAGCAGAAGCTATTTGTTTTACCCTTGAATTGGCACTATCTCCATTGTCCATTTTTATAAATCTTTTTTCATCTTCACCACCTTCTCCACTACAAGAAGCCCCTTTAATTCTATTCATTCCTATCGCTAATGCTTCATGTGCTTCTTTAGATAAAGCACCATGTGACATGCTTCCACTACCAAACCTTTTTAAAATATTTTCAATTGGTTCTACCTCGGAAATATCTATAGATGAATTTAAGTTTCTTTCTCTAAATCCAATTAAATCTCTAAGATTAATTGGTGGTAAATTGTAAATTCCTTCAGCATATTTTTTGTAACCATTAAATGAATTTGAATTAACTGAGCTTTGCAACAAGTGTATTAATCTTCCTTGATATTGATGAGTTTCTCCATTTCTTCTGTATCTGTATAAGCCACCAATAGGCAAAACTGAATTATTTTCCTCAAATGCTTCTTTATGAATAGTTCTCAATTTATTTTCTATTCCACTGAGTCCTATTCCAGAAATTTTTGATAAGACACCTGGAAAATATTCTGAAGCAATAGTTCTACTCAAACCAACTGTCTCAAAATTACATCCTCCTCTATATGAACTTAAAACTGATATTCCCATTTTAGACATTATTTTTAATAAACCTTGGTTTACTGATTTAATAAATCTCTCAATGCATTCTTCATATGCATATTTACCAAATAATTTTTTTTCATATCTTTGATACAAACTGTCTAATGCCAAATAAGGATTTATTGTTGTTGCTCCAACACCTATAAGAGTTGCAAAAGAATGAGTGTCTAATGCTTCTCCAGTTTGAGCATTAATTGATACATATCCTCTCAATTTATGTTTAACAAGGTAGGTATTAATTGCCCCAACACTTAAAAGCATTGGAATAGCTAGTCTATCTTTAGAAATATTTTTATCAGTTAAAATTAATTGTGTAATTCCTTGTCTTGCTGAAATTTCAGACTCTTGCTGAATTCTTTTAATTCCCATTTCAAGAGTCTCATTTTTTCTATCAAAAGTACAATCAATTGATACTGAATTTTTTCCAAAAAACTTTATAAATTTTTCTAATTGTGAATTAGATAAAATAGGACTATTTAAAACATAAATATTATCTTCAGTTAAATTTGTAAAATCTAAAATATTTCCAAGATTTCCAAATCTTGTTTTTAAACTCATTACTTTATTTTCTCTTAATGAATCAATCGGAGGATTAGTTACCTGGCTAAAATTTTGTCTAAAAAAATGATAAAGTGGTCTATATTTATCAGAAAGAACAGCAAGTGGGGTATCATCGCCCATGGAGCCCGTTGCCTCTTTTGCATCTTCAGCCATTGGATGTAGAATTAATTCTAAATCCTCCAAACTATAACCAAAAGAGTGCTGTCTTTTTCTAAGTTCCTCTCCATGAAAAATAGGTTTTTCATTTTTAATTAATAGTTTTTTATCCAAATCAATAATTTGACTATTAAAATGTTTATACTCTTTTGCTAAATAATTTTTAATTTGAGTGTTTGTAAATACTTTACCTTTTTCTATTCTAACACCAATTATTTCACCGGGTCCCAATCTTCCTTTTTTTATAATATTTTTTTCGTCTACTTCAATCATTCCTGTTTCTGAACCAGCACACAAAATTTTATCTTTTGTAATCATGTACCTCATTGGACGCAGACCATTTCTATCTGTTGCAGCAATTACCCACTCGTTATCAGTTCCTGCTATTGCAGCTGGACCGTCCCATGGCTCCATTGTGCTATTTAAAAAATTAAACAACTGTTGGTGGTCTTTAGGTAATATCTTACTCTTTTTTGACCATGCATCAGGAATCAACATTAATTTAGCTAGGGGAGCAGGTTGACCAGAAATATTTAGTAATTCAAAAACACTGTCCAAAGACGCTGAATCAGATGATCCAGCAGGTATTACGGGCTTTAGATTTTCTATATTTTCAAATAATGGACTGTACATTTCTTGTTCATGAATTTTCATCCAATTATAATTTCCTTTTAATGTATTTATCTCACCATTATGAGCTATCGCTCTAAATGGCTGAGCGAGGTCCCAACTTGGTGCTGTATTCGTAGAAAATCTTTGATGAAATATTGCATAACGAGATATAAATCTTTCATCATTTAGATCATCATAAAAATCTGCAATAGACTCAGCTAAAAACATGCCTTTGTAAATGATAGATTTTGAACTTAAAGAACAAATGTAAAAGCCCTCTAATGAAATTTTAATTGCTTCTTTTTCAATTTTCCTTCTAGACTCATAAAGTTTTCTCTCAAGATTTTTTCCATTTATCTTATCATTATTGTTTTTGAATAATACTTGAGTGATTTCAGGTCTTGTAAGATTTGCTTTTTCTCCTAATACCTTAGTATTAACTGGAACTTGCCTCCAACCATATATACTAAAATTACTTTTAGTAAGTTCACTCTCAACCAAAGTTCTTGCATTTTCTTGAGCTTCATAATTATTCCTTGGTAGAAAAATCATACCTACACAAATTTCTGAATTATCGTGTTTATGCCCAGTTAATTCGATTTTTTCAGTGAAAAAATCAGATGGAATTTCCAAATGAATACCTGCTCCATCTCCAGTTTTTCCGTCTGCATCAACTGCCCCTCTGTGAAAAACTGCTTTTAGAGCCTTAATTCCATATTCTACAACTTTTCTTGATTTTTTGCCTTCAGTAGATGCAATTAACCCTACACCACAAGCATCATGTTCCATAGTTTTTGAATAAACGTGATTCTTTTCTAAAGTTTTAAGATTTTTTAAATAATTTTTTATCATGCAACCTTTGAATTCTTATGTTCTTTACGTTGTAAAAATTTTTTAATCATTTCAGCAGCATCTCTTCCATCTCTAATGGCCCAAACAACTAAAGAAGCTCCTCTAACTATATCGCCTGCAGCAAATACTCCTGATAAATTAGTTTCCATAGTTTCAAAATCTACTTTTAAAGTACCCCATTTTGTTATTTGTAAATCTCTCGAACCAAATAATTTTGGTAAATTTTCAGGATCAAATCCCAATGCCTTTATAACCATGTCTGCTTTAATTTTAAATTCTGAATTCTTTTTAATTTCAGGCTTTCTTCTTCCACTATCGTCTGGTTCACCTAATTTTATTTTATCTACTATTAAACTTTCAACTTTATTCTTACCAATAAATGCTTTTGGACTAGATAACCAAACAAATTCAACACCTTCTTCCTGAGCATTTAAAACTTCACGTGTAGACCCTGGCATGTTTTCTTTATCTCGTCTATATAAACATTTTACAGATTTTGCATTTTGTCTTACTGAAGTTCTTACGCAATCCATGGCTGTGTCACCACCACCAACTACAACAACATCTTTTCCCTCAGCATTTAAAGTTCCATTATCAAATAATTCAACTTTATCTCCTAATCCCTTTCTATTTGATGCAGTCAAAAAATCCATAGCCGGAAAAATATTTCCTAAATCTTTACCTGGTAGGTCAACTTCTCTCGCTTTATAAACTCCTGTTGCTATTAGGATTGCATCATGTTTTCTTCTTAGCTCCTCTAAAGTTGAATCTTTACCTACTTCAAAATTCTGAATAATATTTATTCCACTTTCTTTTAATATTTTAGTTCTTCTCTCTACTACAAACTTTTCTAGTTTAAAATTGGGGATACCATATATTAAAAGTCCACCTGCTCTGTCATATCTATCATATATAGTAATTTGATATCCTAATTTACGTAGTTGTTCTCCCGCGGC
>MDSZ01049555.1_pt1 | contig 15835 bp, 16 predicted proteins | sample 811201 | NCBI WGS metagenome assembly MDSZ01 (sample SAMN05326647, study PRJNA326480) | marine metagenome | isolation source: seawater | place: Indian Ocean: North | collected 2010
GTAAACAGCGCGCTGTAACCAATCGTATGCATCTTTATCATCAGTTAGGATCATTCCACCTTTACCAAGCTTTAAAAACTTGTGCGGCCCACTAAATGATAAACACATCATCTGACCAGGAATATACATGTCCTTATGAAACGTTAAAGCACTATCCCAAATTGGATATGGTGCCAGCTGGTATTGTCCTTTTAGTTTTTTACCATGAATTGCAGGATGATCTTTATCAAACACAACCTTATTTCCAGCATGGATAATGGCACAAGGCACCGACATAAATGTACGGGCTGGAATCGTTATATCTTTATCTTCCAGCTTTAGATATTTCATACACAAAAATAAACCATTTGTTGCATTATCGACAGCAACGGCATACTTTGAGCCACAATACTCTGCTACATTTTCTTCAAAATTTCTTGTTGCGTTATATGGATTATGTTTCATTGGTAACCTCAATATTTTTAAACAAATCAAATTCTCTTAAGTCACGATATTCTGGATACTCTGGTAAGTCTTCATTATGCTCTGGATAGTTTTGCATTAGCATTAGGCCTCTTGCTGCTTGTTCAGGAGTCATATATGCATTCCATCCGCTTATATCAATATTATCCTCTCTATAAGATAGTTCACTCCTTCCTTCATATCGACCTTTCTTAAACCACTCAACTGCATCTTTATCATCTGTCAAGATCATTCCGCCTTTACCAATTTTTAAATGTTTCTTTATATGAAAAGATAAACACATATAAGAATTAGGGATGTACATTCCTGATGTAAATCTCTTTGCTGCGTCCCAAATAGGGTATGGTTCGAGTTGATATGCACCTTTCCACTTATAGTCTCTAAACTTTACTGTTCCACCAGCATGTATAATTGACTGTGGTACTGACAGATATGTTTTTGATGGAATTGTAACCGCATTAACGTTAAGATACTCGCAACACAATAAAATTGCATTTGTGCAACTGTTAACTGACACTGCATATTTTGACCCACAGTAATCCGCAACTGTCTCTTCAAACATCTTTACTATCTTATACGGGTTGTGTCTCATGCATTCCTTAGCTTTTGATATATTATTTCAGCAACCATAAAATCAAATTCTGTATCAATGTCAACCGACTCTATCTCATCAAGAACCTTAAACGTTGGATTTCTAGTCACAACATTTCTATACTTTATCATATTTTCTTTTGAAAGAATACAAATTCCATACGTCACAGCAAGAATATCTGGCAAGTCCTGACTGTTTGGTGATAGAGAAATATTATAATTTATAGGTGATCCATCTAACCACATGTGATGTTTGACATTTGACGCAGTAACAAGGCTTTCAATATCTTCATTTTTCTTAAATTCAGAGATACAGTCACGATAGGTCTCTAAAGAAATTAGTGGACACGTCACCGGACTATACATGATATATTCGGCATCAATTGACTTGGCCAGGTTCTCAAAAAATTCAGAATTACTGGCTTCAGAACTTGCATAATAATCATCTCTTACATGAGTTTGTACCCCAAGAGAAGAAGCAATTGCAAGCATTTTTTCACAATCTGAACTTACAATTATGTCACTAATTTCAGGCAGCATCTTTAACTGCTTTATCTTAATCTCCAGAAGTGTTGAACCCGCAAATGGCTTAAGGTTTTTATTTTTAACTCGAACAGATCCTTTTCTGACTGGTATAACAGCTGTTATTTTTCTCACGATAGTCTCTCTAAAATTTCATGCCAGTTGTCTTTAAACTCTATTGCCTTGTCGTCAATATAAAACTTTGCCCTTGGTTTTTCATGGGTAATTTCTGAAACATAATCTCTAATGCCGTGCTTCTGTAGCCATTCATCTACAAGCTCATAACCAGTTTTTCCATTTACAAGTGGCCTGTCAGGCCTGACTTTTGCAGAGAATATAACTACATTAAACTTATTAGAAAGTGTCTTAATGGCGTCTAGAGCACCTTCAATTGGTGCACCATAACATGTTCCATCATGCCAGCCTTTGTCAAACGTATGCACAACTCCATCAAAGTCAACTCCAATATTATCATGTTGGCTTTCCATCCCAGGAGGAGTATCTTGGTTGAATGTTTCTACTTCAGATTCAATTCCAAGCCTTTCGAATCTTCTCTCCTGAGCCTTCTTTGAAATTGACGGACATATAAAACCAGAACCATGTATTAATTGATACGTCATCATCAGTGACAGCATTTCAGACGTGTGGTAATACTTTGCATGCTGAATTATTTGTATGACCTTTTCGCTTATATCTTTTTCCTTGGGCTGAGCTGCCCAAAGCACTGATTCTATTCCGTTGTTAGCAGCCCAGTTTAATGCTGTTGTTAGGCAGTCAGATGATATTCCATTTGTTGAACATGATAAACCAATTGCCATACATTCATTTTTATCAAGGTGTCTGGTTCTAATATCAAGCCAATTCATGATCCAGTCATTAAAATTGGTGTCACCTTGAATTGATGTAACGATTACACCACCACCTGGGGCATATACATTTTTATCTGTTAATCGAGAAGCGTCAATTGCAGCATGTTCTGCGATGCTCATATTTCCACCGTGGCCAAAGAAAAAAACATGCTTTGCATTGTTGTATTTTTCTTGCATGTGATTAAAAGCATCACTAGAACATATTTCAGTAAATTTTCTTTCTAAATTTTCTATATCTAACATTATAACCTCAAGAAAATCTGGTTGTCGGTGGAAAACAATCCAGCGCAACAGGTTGTACCGAGTGTATTTTTACGTCAGGATAATTTTTTGTAATCCATGCGCTGACTATTCTCCAGTATCGTGAAATGTAATAACCAGCCTGCTGCTCCCTGCCAATCATTATCTTTGCAAATGTGCCTCTAGAATAATCACAATCATGACCAACAAGAAAAATTTCTTTTACACCAGTGTACAATATAAACTGCAGCACTTCAAACGATATCGATGCAACTGAATTCATATTCTGTGTCGATATTTCTTTTTCAAAAAGACATGTGTCAGGATTTCCGCCAGAATCACTAACATAATATTTTGAATTTTTCATATTTAACGGGAGCTGGCCTGATCTCGGGACACTACCCCAACCTGGTACGGTAATTTTTCTATCATCTTTCCAATTACAATACCTCACAAATTTCTGCTTTTTTGGCTGATATTCATTGTATTGTTCAAATCTATCATAGAATTTCTTTGGTATCTGGCACATTGAATCGCCCATAAACCAATAGTCTAAATCAAGGCCTAAAAATATCTGATCATTTGTACCGAATTGTAAAAAGTCATCTGGAACTTTTTCTTTTTTAAAATCTAAGATAGTTGGTCCAGATCCATAAAAAATACAAGACATTCCAGAGTGAATGTCTTTATAAGGCAAAAATGGGTTATCTGGGTATGACACCATATAACCATCAAATGCTTTTGTTCTGTCGTAATTCATATCTACCTTCAAAAATTATAACTTTAAAAGACTTAAATTACATTTCGCCATACATTTTATTTGCAATATACCTTAAATCTGACACATCGAAAAACTTAGATGACGGCTGTTCTATTATCGACCTTCCAATAAAGTCAATATTTAATTTTCCTTTTGAATACAGCTCAAAATAAGAATACAGGTGAGGTTCATCAGGGTAGTTATAGTCTAAATTAACAATCTTCATGCCATCAGGTGGTGATTTTGCGTTAAGCTGTAGCTCAAAATCCCAAGCAGACATACCGGGCTTTAAATACTTTAAGAAAAACTCCTTTGACCAAATTGCAGGGTGTAGCGAAAGCCTGTAGTCAATCCCTTCCCTAAACAATAAAAGATCATTGGTAAACTGCGTTGTATATTTTAAATTTATACCACCTCCAATTTGAGCTTTATCAATATTACCAGCCTCAAATTGTTCTTCGATAATTTGAAGCTTATTTAAATCCACTTTATTCATTAAAATATGATCGTCAAAATTTAGCGCAAAATAATCTTCGGGAATATCTTTAAAAAATGGTATAAGTGCGTTTGTCCATGTTTTCCCAAAGTCTGACTGTTTTCCAATGCATACAGTACTTACATTTGACGGTAGGTTTTCTAATTCTAAAACTGCTTCATAACCAACGATAGTGATATCAAGGTCTGCCCAATACTTGTTTAAAAAATGCACATTTAAAGGGCAGACATTCTTGGTATAAACATTTGATGTTATCATGTATAGCTTCATGGCTTCACCTTGTTTCCATACATTTTTGTCGAACCTTGCTTATATAATTTTTGAACCTTTCCTGTTGCAACCATATCATTCAGCGCTTCGTCAATTTCTTGTATTAAATCATTTCTATATGAATTTGCAACATTTGTAATTCTGCAAGCGTCAGCTATTTCGCTGTCTGTTGCGCCCTGCTTTCTTTTGATATCCTCTGCGAACCATATTCTGATATTTGTAACTGTTAGTTTGTCTATCAAGCTCCCAACCGTATCTGCCATTTATAAATCCCCTATGATCTCTCAAGTAAAGTATTAAAACACTTATGTTCAACATTCCACTTTAATTCTGCGTAATTATGTGTTAGATGATCGCTATAAATTTCCCAATAAAAATCATCAACGACTTTGTATCCAAAACTTTTTAAAAATTCAAGCATACTTGAATTATTTCTGTTGTGGATAGTTTCTAGTCTTATTCTCTTTGGAATAACTTTATTAAAGTCAGTATTGTTTACAATGCTTGATTCTAGACCTTCAACGTCCATCTGAAGTAATTCGAATTCCTTATTGAGCATGTTGTGTTTTTCTAAAAGTGATTCAAGAGTCATAGCTGGAACAAGAAGTGACAAATTATTTTCTGGTCTTCCTGATGCATTTCCAACGGAAGCCATCACTGACAATTTTTCTTTTTCTGAATAATTTATTGTTACTTTCGTCTTGTGTTTGTCGCCAATTATCGCACAATTCTCAAACAAATGATTTTTATCAAAATTTGTATAGTAGTCCTTTAGCTTGTCAAAACTTTTTGGGATTGGTTCGACAAAAAGACCTGTCCACCCAAACTTCTCAACCAAAATCCATGACGCGTCAGTCTGCGACTTTCCAACATTTGCGCCTATTTGTACAATGTTAATATCAGACATCATCTTTTCCAATAACCTTGAATTCCGGACAAGGTACGATAAATTTTCCACCTGAATTTAGAAAATCTGATTCTCTACTCACAAACTCTTTAATAAAATGCCATGGAAGAACGATTAAATAGTCAGGTTTTGCAGCTCTCATTTCTTTCTCAGATACAATTGGTATGTTGCTCCCAACTGTCTTTAATCCAAACTTCGCCGGGCTTCTCTCTGCTATTGCAACAATGTCATTGTGATCTAAGCCATAATACTGAAGTAGTGTATTCCCTTTTGTTGATGCACCATAACCATATATTTTCTTTCCAGCAGCAAGTTCTTGCCTAACAAACGACACAGTTTTTTCTTTCATTTCATTAAGATTTTTTTCAAAATCTAGCCATATCTCTTGTTGTGACCTACTATCACTGATCTCATGGTGTAAAAGTGAATCAACCCTAAACTTACAAACATCACGAAGCGGCTTGGTACCAAAAGAAATATCTGAGGCAGTTTTCTTTTGAAGATAAATTCTAAAACTACCGCCATTGGTATCATTCAGGCTGCAGTCCATAATTTTAAAACCACAAGGCTCTACAAGCCTTTGCATGCTGCTCAGCGAATGATAATATACATGTTCATGGCAGATATTATCAAATGCCATTTGACGAAGCATTAACGGAGTATATGACATCTGGACAACCCAAACCCCATCATCATCCAGTATATCATACACATCATTGATAAACTCAGTTGGGTTATCAAGATCATAAAACATTGCTATTGTAGTAATAACCTTACACTTTTTATCTCCATGTCCTGTCCTGTCATATGCATCCCTAGAAAAATAATCTTGAATAACACAATCGGCAACGCTAGATGATGTCTCCAAATAAGTGTCATCGCAGGGATCGATCCCAAGCTTCGTAAACTGATCAGGTATAAACCTGAACATGGTTCCGTCATTACATGCAATATCCAGCCATATATCACCTGACTTATATTTGATTCTAGAGCAGACTTCTTCAGCGATTTCCCTAAGTTGATTCGTCATTGATGCATTTGTTCCAGAGCGATACCAATATCTTCCATACATCTTATCCAGATCAACAGTCCTTGTCAACCTCGGCGCTCCAATTTCTTCATCTAAAATTAATGTAAGTGGATCCTTAGAACGAGAACCATAATCATTATCATCATCTGCCAAGAAATCTGAAACATACATTTCGCCTAAATCTAACAATACTTTATCAGGCATATTTATTTTCTCCCTTTACGTAGAAATCATTAATTTTCCAGCGTGCGTCTTTATAATATCCTTGTTTTAAAAGATAATCACTGATATCAGAATCTTCAAAATTATTTTCAACAACAAGCAAAGAAATATCCCATTTAGTAAAATCCAGCCCTTTAAGGACATCAAGCTCAGTGCCTTCAGTGTCTATTGATATAAAATCAATCTTGGATGGGAAATTATTTTCCTCTAAAATAGAATTTAATGTCTTGACTTCAACATCAATTTCATAACTCTTATTAATTACATGACCATGAGTTTTTAGTAATCTTTTATCTGGCTGTAAGCCACTCAGCGATGACATTATATTGTGTTCACCAATATCAAAAACAGTAAATTTTGAACTTTTCTTATATTCACTACCACATGCACATTGGACATACTCTTTTCTAGATTTTGATATTCCGTCTGAATATAAAGGATTTGGTTCTATACACAATGTTCTCCAGCCTCTCTTTTCAAAATACAAAGTATTAGAGCCGCGGGTTCCGTTTGCAACACCAACTTCTACACAGACGCCGTGTCTTTTATTTTGAAAATATAACTCAATTAAAGCATCGGTACTAAACTGGCCATAATACCCTTCTTTTGGTTTATAGATCATGTACTTTCTCACGAATAATTCTTTTATTTAATCTAATGTCATTTTCAACCATTTTTCTAACCATTTCTTCGAATGGGGTTGATGGCTCCCAACCAAGTACATTTTTAGCCTTTGAATAATCACCTATCAAATAATCAACCTCGGCAGGTCTAAAAAACTCCTTACTCTGCTCAACATAAGATTCCCAATTTTTAACATTAATACATTTAAAAGCGGCACTTAAAAAATCTCGAATAGAATGCTTTTCACCTGTCGCTATAACATAATCATCTGCAACATCGTGTTGTAGCATCATCCACATTGCACGAACATAATCTGGTGCATATCCCCAATCTCTTTCTGCATCTAAATTACCAAGAACAATTGTATCAGCAAGACCAAGGTGAATTTTTGCAACACCATCAGTTATTTTTCTAGTCACAAACTCCTTACCACGACGCTCAGATTCATGATTGAAAAGAATTCCGCTACACGCAAATATATCATATGATTCACGGTAATTTTTTGTTATCCAATGACCATATAATTTTGCAACGCCATAAGGGCTTCGAGGATAAAATCTAGTAGTTTCTCTTTGTGGGTTTTCAGTAACTTTACCAAACATCTCAGATGTAGAAGCCTGATAGAACTTTATATTTTTACCATATTCTCTAATTGCTTCGAGCATTCTAAGTACACCAAGAGCATCAATGTCGCCAGTTGTCTCTGGTGTATTCCAGCTTTCTCCAACAAAAGACATAGCACCAAGATTATAAACTTCATCCGGATCACACTCTTTAATGCATCTTAACAATGAGTTCTGATCTGCAAGATCTCCGTTGATAAATTTGATTTTGCCTTCAAGGTGTTTTGTGTTTAGTCTAATCTTTGTTGAGCACCTGCGCTCCATTCCATACACAACATAATCTTTTTGCAACAAAAAATCAGCAAGATAACTTCCGTCTTGCCCATTTATCCCTGTAATTAGTGCTGTTTTTGTTTTCATTTATTTTCCTGATTTTTTATATCAAATACCTTTAATGCATATGTACCTGATTTTTGTACAACAATTGATGCACATTTGTTTGCAAACTTAATTGCGTTAATAATATCGTTTGTAACTGCATGATAAATCGTAAATGCCGCAAGGAATGTATCTCCTGCTCCAGAAACGTCAAATACTTCAGTAAATTGAACTGGATAAATACAACCGTTATATGAAGCCCCGCGGGAACCTAATGTCTTTATAATACTAGATGAAATATCTACTGTGTATCCAGAAGCTTTGTATTCGTTGTTGTTTAACTTTATTATTGAATTCTTAAAACAAGATATATCTTTCTTTTTTGAGTCAACATAAATACATTGTTTCATTCTATCGGTCAGTCTTGTTATTTGTTTTTCCGTTAAGAAACCTTTGTTGTAATCAGACAATATTACTGCATCATAATCACCTGAAACGGCCGACAATGCTAAATTATCATCTGCAGAAAATATACCATGCTGACCATTTAATGGTGGTTCTGTATCAAACCTCATAATGTGCTGATTGCTTTTTGAGTCAACATATCTTACTTTTGTAATCTCATGATCTTGTGTTAACAAGGTTACGTTCGAAGAAAATGCCTTGATATTCTCAACAACATTTCCGGCCATTCCAGGCATTTCTTTTGTCTCTATATGCTTTAAAACTGGAACTGGAGCTTCCGGTGATAGACGATCACAGGTCCCATAGATAAACCTGTCTGTACAGCTATCACCTATTACCAAGACCTTCAACAATTTTGCTTGTTGAATAACCTTCAATTCTGTCGAAGAAAATAAGCTGTTTTGCATAGTCAGAACCAATGACTACCTTATCTCTGTAGTCAGAACCTACAATCATTATATTCGGACCAATTGATTTGATTAAGCTAATTAACTCTTCACTAGAGTCAAACACCCTAACCTCGTCAACGGAGCCTAAAGAGCATAAAAATTCAGCACGGATGTCTTGGTTGTTTATTGGCCTTGATAAACCTTTTAAAGTCTTTACTCTTGAGTCTGAATCAATACCGACAATTAAATAATCACAATGATCTTTTGCAAACTGCAACATTCTAATATGCCCAATGTGAAGCACATCAAAACACCCATTAACAAAGCCGATCTTCATAAACTTTCCTGATTCCATCTTCAAGAGACATCCTCTCTATCTTGTAGAAATTATTTATTTCGTCATTGTCGCTGCAGGTAAAATCCTGATACTTTCCGACAAGATGGTCTGGAAATGGTATCTCCTCAATTTTGGCACCAGTAATATCTGATATAATTTCTGCAACTTCTAGAAATGTTCTTGAATGTCCGGTGCCTACGTTATAAATACCTGACCCGAAATCAACGGCAGCTTTAGTAATGTCTACAACATCATTAACATGAATAAAATCTCTTCTAAAATTTTCACTACCCTCAAAGATTTTTATTTTGCCATTTTTTGATTGCAGCAAAAATTTGTGAACCGGTGATGCCATGTCTGCTTTATGATCTTCATTGTGGCCATACACATTAAAATATCTCAAGCCAACAATCTTTGCATGGGGGTGGTCAAGCATTTTTTGCCTGGCAATTGTGTCAAATGAAGCCTTGCTAATCGCATAGTAATTTAGAGGGTTTAGTCTAGAATCTTCTGAAAACCCAAACTCCCCAAGACCATAAACCGATGCTGACGATGCGTAAATAAAGGGTATTTGCCGACTTATACAAATGTCGAGAAGTTGACATGGATAGTGTATATTATGGAAAGATATGCTGGCTATATCAGTTTCTGTTGTTGAAGATATTGCACCCAGATGGTATACTGCATCAATTTTATTTTTTGGATTATTGATTAGCATAGCAGTTTTCAAGGGTTCACTTAACCCTTGTTTGATATCACACATTAGTGGATTATCGAATTTTAATGCAAGGTTAGAACCAATAAAACCACTTGTGCCAGTAACAACAACACCCATAACCTACGTAACCTTAAAGTATTTTGCTGGTAATTTCCATGCACTTAATGGGTCATATATGAAAAATACGTCAGCCTGATCATTTGTCGGTGCACTTAAATTATAAGTAGAAAGATATTGCTGCCTAAATTCTTCAGGTTTTGATTCTTCACCGGGAAAATAGCTTGTAGTTGCATTTGAATCAGAGCAACCTAATGCTACAAATCCAAGATGTTGCAGAAATATAAACGTCTCTTCCCAGCGTGGCCAACGGCTTTTCCCAAGAAAATTATTACTAAAATTAATTTCTACATTCATCCCAATAATCTTACCTGCCAAAATAGACTTTACTGCACCTCTAATAATATCAAATTCAGCGCCTTCTGCGTCAAGCCATAAAAGCGCTTTTAAATTTTCAGGTAATTGGGAACATATATTATCCACTGTCACACAAGTAACCGTATCATTCATTAGTTGTTCTTCACCATCGCGAGGCAATGAATAAAATTGACTTTGTTGTTCATCGTCATTTCCCATTAATCCATGTAAAATGCCAGTATGAGAAGAAACAGCATGGGGATATAATTCACCAGGGTATGAATCTTTAATATTGTCATATCGAACAACAGAAGGTTCAAAGCCAAAAACGGTTAATCTATCAAAATAATCTTTAAATACCCACGCTTCCGAATTTACAACACCAGGCCCTACATCAATAAGAGCGTTCCAGTTCATGGTACTCAAATATTCCGTGCTTAGCTGCGAACACCAGCCTCCATTGCTAAATTCCGGTAATTCAACGCTCACTTTAAATAGCCTCTTTGTTTTATAAATGTCACTGAATTGTGAGCATCCATTCTCATGCCACCATCATTATCATCACGTGGTTTGTTTGGGTTTTCAGTAAACTGATAGACATAAAGTGGTTCATCAATAAACTTTACAGAATCATAAGAACCAGTTTCACGGTAAATTTGGTGTAATATTGGAAGTACATAAGCCTGATCACAACCCATGGTAAACCATTTATGATCCCACCTTAAAAAATTGTCAAATGGGATATCTAAAAACTGTTTAACTCTAAATGTTGAAAGTGCTGACGTCACCCAGCTATCTTTGTATGGGTTCCAGCTAGGGATCTCTGGGTGAGCATCTGGAATTTGTTTTGAAATTCCAGGTTGGCCATTATGAGAATATTTCCAGTTTGTATAAACATATTGAACGTCCGGATCAGCATACAGATCACTTACTTTCTTTAAAACACTGCTGTCAGCCAGCCAATCATCTCCATCAAGCACACAAACAACATCTTCTGGGTCACACTTAATTACATACTCGTATAAATTTAGCAGCTTCCACTTTCTAACATTATTTGGGATAATTGTTAGCTTATATTTTTCCGCTGCGTTGTTTTGCATTCTTTGGTAATGGCGCTGGAGCCACTGCACGGTGTCATCAGTACTGGCATCATCAATAAAAAAATGTTCATAAGGAAGAACAGACTGTGATGCAACAGAATCAATACAATTTACACAAAACTTATGAGAATTATATGAAGCAGAAAAAACTCTTAACTTCGACATTAGTCTTCCAGCATAATTTTTGGTTGTTCTCTAGATACTGTAATGTACGGAGTTGGCTTTGAAAAATCAATTGGAGAATGAAAAACCCATCCACCAATTTCTCTAGCTAATTTATTTGCCAAATCATCAATGTCGTCATCTGTAACTTCAGACCAAGGTCTCTGAAAAAACATATTGTTTTCGGCTGTGTCTTCTTGCTTGACATCGTAAAGACTTTCCCAATGTTTTTGCCAGTAATTTTTATATGTGCGAATCTTTCTATTTAAATCAAACCAGCTGTAGTGATGCACACCAGGGAGTTGGTTTATAAGTGAATTAAAATATCTCTGATATTCGAATGATGCCTTAGCATCACCGGACAATCCGGCCAATCTACACTTGTGTACATCTTCAGTATAAAATGTGCCATGATTAATTCTTTCATACGTCTCTGCGTGAACATAATCGCAACCATCGGTTCCAGGCGCGGCATATAAGTTACCGTCTGCGTCTGTTTTCCTAAGTTCTTTTGGAATTCCATGGGTAATATGGGGTTTATTTCTACTTAGTCTCCATTTCCACGGATTAACATCCATTCTAACTTTTCTATCACTTCCCCAATATTCGATTACAGGCAAAGAGATTAGATCAGTTTGTTTTGGGAATGTCTTAACAAGGTTGGCGATATTTTGGTAATCGTCTTCATGAACAATCTCGTCAGCATCTTGTTGCCAACAGAAATCACCAGTACACAATTTTCTTGCCTCTGCTTTTTGATCACCATCAAAAACTGCAAACCTTGGATGATTCCAATCGCGTTCTACTTGCTTAACAATAATTTTTTCATGTTCATCCGAAAGTTCTTGCAGTTTTTCCCATGTGCCATCTGTTGAACCGCCATCAACAATAACGACTTCACTACAAAATGGAAGCATTGACTTAATTGATTGAACAAATGGGTAACCATTTTCAATACAGTTTAGCGCAGTCGTATAACCGGAAACTGAAGGTTGATAATGCATTGAGTGTAAAATTGAATTCCAGAATTTGTCTCTTGCCGCATACAGGTAAGCCTCTGTATCATCCATTGGAACTGATGCAAACCACTCCTCATCCTTATGCTGCACATTATCATTTAAATGTAGTTTACACCCAAGTAGTTTAGCCTCAATAACTGTTCTTGGACACGTGTCACCACCCGGAGGTAAATAAACAAAACCTTCTGCTTGAGCCATCTCCTCCAAGACAGTTCCGTACGGCATATCCTGAATTAGTTTATATTCTTTTTTATTTTCTTCACACCACTTTACTGCGGCTTCAGTTCCTTTTATCCACGATGACGAGCCAACAACAAGCCATCCTTTTCTTTCTGAATTTGCATATTTTTCTCTAAGCATTTTAATTGCAATAAAGAAAGCGTCATCAAAAACTGACGATAACACCCAATTTTCTCTTTCAGCCAAGAAGGGAAATCTGTCAAAATATATTTTTTGTTGTGCTTCTGACATAAACCACAGTGACTTTGCACCATAGAAAAACGCTGATATCATTTTTCCATAGTTTTCATTGTGGCAATCACACTCTTCTTTTTCTGCAGCAAAATGCTTTTCAATACTTCTGTATCTACAAAACTTATAGTCATATTCAAGTATTGAATATTTTAAATTAGCAACAATTGTCGGAATTAAGTTAACGTCTAACTGGGCACAGTTTCCAAAAACCCAGTATTTTTGATGACCACTTTCTAGTGTCTTCATCGATACATCTTTAGAGTTGATACATGAAATGTTCATCTCTTTAGACTTGTGAGACATTAATGCATTAGTTGTAAGTTCAGCACCGCCAACGTATTGATCAATAAAGAGATCAGCAACAAAAACTACTTCTGTATCCTGAGGAATTATTTTTTCTTTTTCAGCCTCAAATGGAGAATTAAACATATGTCTTTTCCTTTCAAACCCTAGCGCGAAATTAATACTATAATTCTGTGACTAGATGTTTAAGAGAAATAATTTCAATTTTTTATTGTACAAACAGCTGATTTTCTAGATATTATTAGATCAGTTCTTATTCTATCTAATCTAGTATCTAATCTAATCTAGTAATAATAATCTATTCTAGCTTTCAATAGAAAATTCCCAGACAGCAGTCAGTGACATTGTACCAGGATCAACTGTTGGATTAACTGACAAACCTAATATGTCATCTTCAGCCCAGTTTTCAGCTTCGGTAAAGTTAAAAGTATATGTTGTATTTGCTGACGACATGTTTACAGTTTGACTAGTCCCCATATAACTGGATGGTAGAGAAGCTGCGGAACCAGCGCTAACATGAAGTCCAACTTGAGTATTTCCGCCTGCTTGAGTACTTCTTAATTTAACCTTAGTTAACCGACCAGGATATGCAGCCACCATGTGATTGAGCTGACCTATGTCTGCTTGGCTTTCAGAACCAGTCATGTCAAATCGAACCCATCGTTTTGTATTACCATCAGCTTTAAATTTGTGTGTGGTTATGTGCTGCTGCTTTACTCCAAGTGAACCAGATATAAAAACATCGCCACCAAAAACAGCCGTTCCCTTGTTAGAACCTCCCATAGATCCGGCAGATCCGGATACATAAAAGCTAACATCTGCAGCCATAGCTTCATTAGGAGACTGTGCAGAACCACCAGATAAAATCAAAACGCGGTCATTTGGATTATCAATCATTAGCGCATAGTTTTTATTTAGTGTTCTGACTTCTAAGTTTGATTGCCTATCACCATTTATCCTGATTCTCTTTGGTGTGACCGAGTAATTTACATCAATCGCTTCATGGTTGGTTGCAACAATTCTCCACCTATTTGTAGATGGTCGAATGTAAGATTGATTGTTACCTTCGTTGTATATTCTACCACCAAGGTATAGGGCCCCGGAAACAACTGTGTCACCATTCGCAAGAATAACACCGTTCTTATCTTTTCCACCGAATCCACCCAGGTCTCTTGAACCCGACAACCAAATTTGGACATCTGATGCCGCTTCAGCTCCAGTATCTGCGTTTAATAAAACCTGGTTAGATGAAGCCAAACTACCAAAAGCGAATTTACTGTTAACTTTCCAGACAGCCGAAATCGCATGACCATCCTGGTTTAAAGTAATTGCATCAGGTGTTCCTGCCGCATCCCTTGTTAGAATTTGGCTATCTCCTGCTACAATTTTAAAAGATTTTCCATGCCCGGAATGAAATTGTAAATAATTCTGAAAACCATTTCCTACACTTCGAATCGCACCAGAAACATACATGGTGCCACTTGTTAAGAGATCTCCACCGAAAACTGCAGTACCTGCACGCTGCAGCCCACGTGAACCTAATGCTCCAGAAACATGGAAATTTGTGTCTTGAAAGAGAGCGGGGTTTGATGCCTGACCAGAGCCACCGGATAAGATAAGCATTTTAGTCTGCATTGCATTCTCTATCATGCTTATCATGTCCATTCCACCGGCAACCACTTGAACCTGATCGTGACCTGGGAAATCGATGTACGTATTACTGTCACCTAAATGTTGAAGCCTTTTTGATATTGCAATGTCGGCACTGTGGCCTCCATCAATACCTACGACAAATGTCCCTGCGCCCATAGAAGAAACACCATTTGGCCCAAAACCAAATCTACCATCAGCCCGAGCCCTAAACAGTGTGTCACCATCACCGTCTTTCATTTCTAGTAATCTAGAACCAGATCCATTGCCATCAGTCTGTAATTTTAGAACATGGCCATTGCTAGATTGGTTGTTGTCGATAAACGCAACGAATTTACCATCGGCATTTCCGTATACATTTAGTGCTTGGATTCCAGCTGAACCCGTTCCGACAGAAAGCGAGCCCGACACTATAACGTCACCGCCAAATACAGATGAACCTTTGTGCAAGGAAGAATTTCTATTTCCAATAGAGCCTGAAACGTAGAACGCAACATCATTATGGTCGGCTTCGTTGGGAGATAGAGAATCACCACCTGAAAGAATTAATACGCGGTCCTGGTTTGCATCTACAAGAAGCGCGGTAGATTTGTTTTGTGATTCTACTCTAAAGTCATTATTACCACCTGCGTTATTGACAATAAGCGACTTGTTGACTGTTAATGTATTTCCATCAAATGTAAGATCGGCATCTGATGTCAGTGTATCTGAGTCAGACCAGTATGCAATCCTTGAAGCAGCACCTGATCCGTCAATTGAGCCGCCACCTCCTGCTGCAGCTATCGTAACAGCTCCATTTGATGCAGATGTAATCGTAACGTTTGCTCCAGCTATAAATGCAGATGTTCCATCCGATAATTTGGTATGTGA
>MDSZ01117573.1_pt1 | contig 15835 bp, 11 predicted proteins | sample 811201 | NCBI WGS metagenome assembly MDSZ01 (sample SAMN05326647, study PRJNA326480) | marine metagenome | isolation source: seawater | place: Indian Ocean: North | collected 2010
AGATGGCGCTAGTGGCCATTGGTGTTCAGGGAAATGTTGAAAGGCTCGGGCTTGAGAAGTCAGGTGTAAATGTGGACAAAAATTACATCCAGGTGAATGAAGTTTATCAAACATCGGTGCCAAACATCTACGCCATCGGCGATGTGATCGGCCCACCGTGGCTTGCCCATGTGGCTTCGGCGGAGGGCCGCGTGGCGGCCGAGTATATCGGCGCCAAGCAGCCCGAACCGCTGAATTACGGCAACATTCCCGGCTGCATCTACTGCCGTCCTCAAGTGGCATCTGTAGGAATGACTGAAAAAGCAGCCACAGATGCCGGTTTCACCTTGAAAATTGGCCGGTTTCCCATGAGAGCGAGCGGAAAAGCGCTAGCGTTGGGGGAACCGGAGGGGTTTGTTAAGGTTATATTTGATGAAAAGTACGGTGAACTATTAGGATGCCATATCATCGGTCCGGAGGCGACAGAACTTATCGCGGAAGCGGGGGCTGTGCGGACTCTGGAAACGACCCACGAAGAGATCCTGCGCACCGTTCATGCTCATCCTACCATCTCCGAATCATTTATGGAGGCGGTGGCAGATGCCTATGATGAAGCGATCCATATCTGACATTTATTGAATTAACTGACATTTCAGCCAACAAGTCTCTAGATGTGATCCGTTTAGGAAGAAAGGCCTATGAAGAAGTTTGGGATCGTCAGAAAAAGTTGGTGGAGGAACGTCGTATGGGGATTGTTCCGGATACGCTGATTCTCGTGGAGCACGACCCGGTTTATACTCTCGGAAAGAATTCCGACGAAAATCATCTGCTGAAGTCAAGGGATGTGCATATTCCCGTCTACCAAATTGAGCGGGGCGGCGATGTCACCTTTCACGGACCTGGTCAGCTGGTGGGATACCCAATTCTGGATCTCCATCACCACCGCCTAAGCGTCAGCTGGTATATGCGAACGCTGGAAGGGATGCTGATTCAAACTTTGGGACAGTTTGGTATTAAGGCCCGACGTCGAGAGGGGCTCACCGGTGTCTGGGTGGGAGAAGAGAAGATCGCAGCCCTGGGTGTCCGCCTTTCAAGATGGGTTTCCATGCACGGATTTGCTCTGAATGTCAACACCGATCTGGAATTTTTTGACGGTATAATACCTTGTGGGATTTTTGAATATGATGTCACATCCATGTCCCAAATCCTTGGGAAAGAGGTGAGTATGGTGGAAGTAGAAGAGACCCTCGTTACTATTTTTCGTTTATTGTTCAATTTTCAGGAATGTGAGGCGGCCCATGCCTAGGCTCCATGGATTCACCAAAAAGCGTCTCCTTGATGTTTACCGGATAATGGCACAATCCCGGAAACTGGATGAGAAGATGCTTATCCTTTTGCGGCAGGGGAAAAGCTTTTTTCATATCGGTGGTTCCGGACACGAGGCAGCGCAGCTGGCAGCGGCAGAAGTGATGCGATCAACGGAAGACTGGGTCTATCCTTACTACCGCGATTTAGCACTCTGCCTCAGTCTTGGGATGACTGGAAAAGAGCATTTCCTTAATTCTCTTGCCCGAGATGAAGACCCCAACTCCGGTGGTCGACAGATGCCGGAACATTTCGGTCAAAAAGATTTGAGGATTGTCAGTCAGTCCAGCCCTACTGGCAGTCAATTTCTTCAGGCTGTTGGGTGTGCAATGGCCATTGTGCGAGAGGGAACTAAGGAAATCGTTTATGTTTCATCGGGGGATGGGTCCACCAGCGAGGGAGATTTTCATGAAGCTCTTAACTGGGCAAGTAGGGAAAGGCTGCCTGTTATATTTCACATTGAAGACAACAAGTATGCTATTTCAGTTCATATCAGTGAGCAGACAGCCGGTGGATCGGTACACAGCTTGGCGGCCGGGTATGAACATCTGGCACGATTCCAGGTTGACGGTACCGATTTCTTCGAGTCCCACCTTGCTTTTCAAAAGGCCACTGACCGGGCTAGAAAAGGGAAGGGCCCCACCATTGTTGTGAGCGATGTGGTGCGACTGCTTTCCCACTCATCTTCAGATGACCAGCGAAAATACAGAAGCAAAAAGGAACTGGAAGCTGATAAGAAGCGTGATCCCATTCCCCGGTTCCGCAAAGAGTGCATAGAATTTGGTATTGCCACAGAAAAGGATTTCGACAAGATCGATGCGGAAATAGCATCGCAAGTGGACGCTGACGCCGAATGGGCTGAAAGCCGTCCGCACCCGGTTCCGGAGACCGCTACGGATTACGTCTACAGCAACAGTTCACTGCCGGAGTCAGGTGAAAAAAAGATTGTGGCGGAAAAAATTGTAATGGTGGACGCCATCAACCATGCCCTCCACGAAGAGATGGTCAATAATGAAAAAATGGTCATTTACGGGGAAGATATTGCTGATAACAAAGGGGGTGTATTTACAGCTTCGAAAGGGCTCGCAAAAAAGTTTGGAAAGGAACGTGTCTTCAATTCACCGCTGGCTGAATCCTCTATCGTGGGTACAGCCGTCGGTATGGCTTGTGCCGGATGGAAGCCGGTGGTGGAGATTCAGTTCGGTGACTACATCTGGTATGCCATGATGCAGATCCGGAACGAACTGGCGTCTTTCCGTTACCGTTCCAACAATACGTGGAGCTGTCCGGTGGTTATCCGTGTTCCCGTTGGCGGTTATATCCACGGCGGTCTATGTCACAGTCAGTCCATTGATGGCTATTTTCTTCATATGCCGGGGATTCGCCTGGCGTACCCCTCCAACGCGGAAGATGCAAAAGGTCTTCTGAAAATGGCGTGCAGAATGGACGATCCAGTCATTTTTATGGAACATAAAGGACTCTACCGTTATGCCATGGCCACCACGCCTGAACCTGATGAAAATTATCTACTTCCTTTCGGAAAGGCCCGTGTTGTTCAGGAAGGGAATGATCTAACCATCGTCACTTTCGGAATGATGGTTTACAAGAGCCTTGAGGCGGCCAAAACGGTAGCTTCCAACACCGGTGCTTCGATAGATATCATTGATCTGCGCACCCTGAATCCCATGGATATGGATACAGTCCGAACGTCCCTTGATAAGACCAACAAAGTTATGGTTGTTCATGAGGATAATCTGACAAACGGCCCAGGGGCGGAAATTTCGGCCATTATAGCTGACGAGTTTTTTGAACTATTGGATGGCCCTGTTCGTCGGGTTGCATCGAAGGATAGTCATATTGGGTATAGCCCAATGCTGGAAGATGCCATTTTACCGCAGACCGAAGAGATTGTGAAAGTTGCTCAGGAGTTACTGGGATACTAAACATAAGAGTGAGTTATGCTAGTTGATGTCCTCATGCCAAAACTCGGTGAGTCTATTACTGAGGGGACCATTATTAAATGGCAAAAAAATGTGGGGGACGCCATCGGCAAAGATGAAACACTTTTAGAGATCGGCACTGACAAGGTTGATTCAGAAATTCCTTCCCCGGCCGCTGGGGTGATTAAAGAGATTTTGGCCCAGCCCAATGATGTTCTTCCCATCGATGAAGTAATTGCCCGGATAGAGACAGAGGGTGATGGTGCGATAGAAACTGTTCCAGCTGAAGAAGAACTGACAATTGAAGAAGCGCCTCCTGCTGAGGCGCCACCTACACCTCCTCCACCACCCGTTACTGTTAACGTTGATAGGAGGACGTTCTACACACCCCTGGTGAGAGCTATTGGCCGCCGTGAGGGTGTTTCCGATTCAGAGCTTGCCACAATCTCCGGTACAGGCCGGGGCGGCCGGGTGACCAAGGGAGACATAATGGCCTACCTGAAGATGCGAACTGCACCGACATCCGCACCGGAAGCAAGAATACCGGCCGCTCCCACTCTGCCTCCTGCTGTTGCTATGGACGACCGGGTGGAGGAATTGGGTCGCATGCGCCAGATCATTGCCGAAAACATGCGGCACAGTCTTGACACTTCCGCTCATGTTTATATTGTGTCTGAGTGCGATGTAACAAACATTGTTGAGTATGTCAAAAGCATACAGAACACTTTTGTTGCCAGAGAGAATTTTGGGCTAACCTATACACCCTTTTTCATTCTGGCGGCGGTAAAAGCCATTCAGACTTTTCCCAGAATCAACGCCTTTTTGGATGATACGAATATTGTCTATAAGAAAAACATCAACATTGGCATGGCGTTGGACATGGACAAGGGACTCATGGTTCCGGTGATCCAGAACTGTGAAGAATTGAATTTTCTTGGTCTTTGCCGAAAGGTGAAAGATCTCACTGCCCGGGGCCGGGCCAACAAAATTACGCCTGATGAGCTTCAGGAGTCCACATTTACCGTTTCCAATTTTGGCATTTTCGGAAATGTACTCGGTATGCCTATTATCAATCAGCCGAACTCGGCCATTTTGGGTGTAGGTGCTATCAAAAAACAACCTGTGGTGAGGGAAACAGATGCTGGAGATGCCATTGTCATCCGCTCAATCTGCTATCTTTCTCTCGGGATCGATCACCGGTTGTTGGACGGAGCTGACGGCGGCCGGTTTCTCCAGACTTTAGTGAGCATACTGGAAACTATGGACACTTCACTACTTTTGTAGGAGTCCGATGTCAAATATTATGATTCAACCTAAGACCATCACCAGCAATCGAAAGCCGGACTGGCTGAAGATTCAGGTCAGAACAGGCCAAAACTACAAAGAGCTCAAGGGGATGGTGAGGCACGGCAATCTTAACACGGTTTGTGAAGAGGCACTCTGCCCCAATATTTACGAATGTTGGGAGCGACGGTCGGCAACGGTCATGATTCTTGGCGATGTTTGTACTCGCTCCTGCAGTTTTTGCAGCGTTACCACCGGTAAACCGGTCTGGGACGATCCCGACGCACCGCACCGCACCGCCTTGGCTGTTAAACAGATGGGATTGAAACATTGTGTCATCACATCTGTTAACCGGGATGAACTTCCGGACAGCGGTTCCGCCATTTGGGCCGAAACTGTTAGGGAGATCCATCGGGTCAATCCCCAATGCACCGTGGAGGTGCTGATCCCCGATATGCGAAATGAGGACGAGCTGCTCCAGACTGTTTTTGAGGCGCGGCCGGAAATCCTCGGGCACAACATGGAAACGGTACCGCGTTTGTACAGTACCGTGAGACCGCAGGCGAAATATGAATGGTCATTGGACGTCCTGAAAAAATCGAAGTCATTTGGTTTGAGAGCCAAGACGGCGTTCATGTTGGGTTTAGGTGAAAAAGCCGAAGAAGTTTTTGCCCTCATGGGAGATATTTTTCAGACAGGTTGTGATATTCTGGCTATTGGGCAATACCTCCAACCTACAAAAAAGCATCACCCTGTGGAACGTTACGTTCATCCTGATGAATTTGATGTATACAAAAAGACGGGCTTGGAGATGGGTTTCGGCTGGGTGGAAGCGGGACCTCTTGTAAGAAGTTCATATCATGCCGATGAACAGGCCACTCTGACAGCCACTCCCATCCGTGTCTGAACAAAAACTTCTTACATACGGGATCATTCTTTCCGGTGGAATCGCCATGGCTTGGTTGATCAATTCTCACTTGTCATCTTCATCATCTGCGGCACCACAATCGGTTTCTGCTCAACCGGCTCCCGTCATCGCCAGTTCGAGAGTACGGGTTGGTGACCTGACGGCAACGGTAGACGAAGGGTGGATCCAGGAAGCACCGTCTTCCTCCTTGCGACTGACGCAGTTTCGACTACCGGCCAGCGAGCGAGGCATCGATGATGCGGAGCTGGCGGTCTTTTCAAGCATCGGGGGGAGCGTTCAGGACAATCTTAGCCGCTGGTTTGATCAGTTCAGCCAGCCTGACGGTTCTGATTCTCAGGAGAAGGCCCGGGTGCAGGAATTTTCCGTTAACGAGATGTCTACCACCATCGCCGATCTCACCGGTACGTTCACAGGCGGCGGCATGCCCATGTCTCAACCTGTGGAGAAGAAAGACTATCGCCTTTTGGCGGCTATTGTGGTGGGAGCATCCGATGTTTACTATTTTAAGCTGGTAGGTCCAGAAAAGACTGTGGAACGGTGGGCCACCAGTTTCGGGGAGTTCATCGGAGATCTTCGCTCTTTATCTCAGTAGAACAGACATTTTGGCACAATTTTCTGACATATTTTACTTTTGCATTGTAATGGCACGTTCTTTGCCCTCCTCTTCAGTGTTCGTAAATTGTAATGAAAGGAATGTGCCATGACAGTTAAGAAGACAACAGAAAGTATTGAAGGGAATGGAACAGTGGGCGGTTCGCCGGAAACCTATCCGGTGATGCCCCTCCGAAATACCGTCCTTTTCCCTCAGCAGGTAATTCCCACCTATATCGGCCGTGACCGGTCGCTCAAACTTATTGAGGATCTCCCCTCCGGGAAAAAAATGATTGTTGTGGTAGCGCAGCAGGATGGTGCACAGGAAAATCCTGGGACTGATGAGCTCTATGAGTGGGGTACGCTGGCCATGGTGTTGAAAGTTTTTGATATGCCGGACAACAGTAAATCAGCCATTATTCAGGGTGTGGATCGTGTAAAGGTGCTGTCGTTCATTCAGCAAGAGCCTTATTTCAAGGCGGCTGTTCAACGTGTTGAAGATACGGAGATAGAGGGTATTGAATCGGAGGCCATGTCAAAATCCATTCGAAACGTTTTTGAAGAATTAGTGAAGGTGGCACCTTACCTCACCGATGAACATTCAGGGGTCCTCAGTTCCATCTCAAAACCAGGACGGCTGGCCGACAGGGTTATTTCGCTGGTGACCATCCCTACATTGGAGAAGCAGGAAATTCTCGAAGAGATGGATGTAAAGGAAAGGATGGAAAAGGCAACGGTATTGTTAAACAGGGAGATTCAGCGAATCAATCTTGGTGAAAAGATTCAGACGGAAGTTCAGGATGAAATATCCAAATCTCAGCGGGAGTACTACCTTCGTGAGCAACTCAAAGCTATCCGTCGCGAACTGGGAGAAGAGGATGAAACAGCAGAACTGACGGAGCTGGAAGATAAGATCAAAGCTGCAAAAATGAGCGAAGAAGCGGAAAAAGTAGCCATGAAGGAATTGGATCGCCTCGGCAAGATACCGCCCCAATCACCCGAATATTCCGTTTCCAGGACATATCTAGACTGGCTGCTTGATGTTCCGTGGAGCAAATCCACAAAGGATCGTGTTGATACGAAGGAGGCGAAAAAGATTCTTGATGACGATCACTACGGTTTAGACGATGTAAAAGAACGAATCGTTGAATACCTGGCTGTCCGAAAGCTGAAAGAAGAAAAGACCAGTGACGGCCGAGTCAAAGGTCCTATCCTCTGTTTTGTAGGTCCTCCAGGGGTTGGAAAAACATCTCTAGGTCGCTCCATTGCCCGTTCCATGGGGCGTGAATTTGTGAGAATTTCCCTCGGCGGCGTTCGGGATGAGGCTGAGATCCGCGGTCATCGTCGGACCTACATCGGTGCACTGCCCGGGAGGATCATCCAAAGCCTTAAAAAAGCGGGGACGAACAATCCCATATTTATGCTGGATGAAATTGACAAAGTGGGAGCCGACTTCCGCGGTGATCCCTCATCGGCGCTTTTGGAAGTGCTGGATCCGGAACAAAATTTCTCCTTTAGTGACCACTACCTTGAGGTACCGTTTGATCTGAGTAATGTTATGTTCATCTCCACTGCGAACTTGCAAGACCCCATTGTCCCGGCACTCCGTGACAGGATGGAGATTCTCGAGTTTTCCGGCTATATCGAACAGGAGAAGATTCAGATTGCGCGACAGTATCTCATTCCGAAACAGTTGGAGGAGAATGCCCTCAGCAAAGGTAACTGCAGCTTCACTGAAGCGGGAATCAAGGAGTTGATCCGGTCTTACACTAAGGAGGCGGGTGTCCGTAATCTGGAGAGGGAGATCTCCAACGTCTTTCGTAAAGTGGCCCGGGGGCGGGCAGACGGGAATACCGCATCTGTGAAGATTACCAAGGCAGCTGTGGAGAAATATCTTGGTGCACCACGGTTCTACGCCGAGATGGCCGAAAGAATGAAAAAAGCAGGCGTTGTTATTGGTCTCGCATGGACGTCCGTGGGCGGTGACATACTCTTTATCGAAGCATCCAAGATGCCTGGAAAGGGCGGACTGACCCTTACAGGGAAACTGGGTGACGTTATGAAAGAATCGGCTACTGCCGCCCTATCGTATGTCCGGGCCAATGCGGAAAAGTTGGGACTCGATCCCAAGTTTCATGAAACCACTGACATTCACGTCCACGTCCCGGCCGGTGCCATCCCAAAGGATGGCCCTTCGGCAGGAACAGCAATTTTCATTGCCATCCTCTCTCTTCTCTCAAAACAGCCTGTGAAAAATACACTCGCCATGACTGGAGAGATAACGCTCCGCGGCGCGGTATTGCCTGTTGGTGGTATCCGCGAAAAGGTGACAGCGGCACACCGCTCTGGAATACGGGAAGTAATCTTGCCTCACTTCAATCAGAAGGATTTGGAAGAGATACCTGAAAAGGTGGTTAAGGATATGAAGTTCCACTTTGTCAAGGATCTTAGCGAGGTGGTCAAACAGGCTTTTCCGACCCAACTAGTAAAACGGAGAAAGAGGCGACCTTCCACCACAGCCACGCAGGTGGCAGAAGCGTAAACTTGGACGCTTAGCTCAGCTGGTTCAGAGCATCGCCCTTACAAGGCGGGGGTCACTGGTTCGAATCCAGTAGCGTCCACGCTCCATAATATATTACAGCATCATCGTGCCTGGCGCGGGGCTCCCCACCGGTTCTATTCGAAACTGATCCTAATTCTAGCTCACAAGCCGTAAGTTCGGAGAGTAAGATCAGTTATGTGCTACAAACACATTTACAGGGGGAACCTCGGAAAGTCCAATTCAGGGAGGATAAGATGAAAGAGCAGGAAATCGGTTATGTTTCCAATTTCATGGGAAACATATCAGTTGCAATCATAGAAATGACAAAGGGTACTCTGAAAACAGGTGATGCTTTACATATAAAGGGCAACACCACGGATATTACAGAGACAGTGTCATCCATGCAGATTGACCATGAGACTGTGGACAAAGTGAAAAAGAAAGACAGTTTAGGTCTCAAGGTCAAGAAGAAAGTCCGGAAAAGAGACAAAGTATACAAAGTTGTGGACTGATCAATCTTGTTGACACTGTGCGGTTGATCATCGGCATAGTGTAGCCTTGCTGGCAAACCTGCGAACAGATGGCGGGTTGGTAACTACGTTGACGGGCATATGATAAATGATCCTGGCATTGGATAATAAATCCCGGTTTGATATAGTCGATTCGCCGGTATCGGATCGGGTTACGGATGAAATCGATTTTCGGCTCATGACTTTGGGGATCCTTAATGTATGAAGCATTCCTGACGCTCATCACGCGCATCAGTGATCTGATGTGGGGCCCGTGGACAATGATCTTCATTGCGTTCGTTTCCGTCTACCTGACCATTCGCACCCGATTTTTCCAGGTGTCGAGTTTTGTCTACATAATGCGAAATACCTTCGGGCACATGTTCGATCGAAGTAGCGACCAAAGCAAGGAACGAATGACACCGTTCCAGGCGACCACAACATCACTGGCGGGTACGGTTGGTATGGGCAACATGGCCGGCGTTGCAACCGCACTTTCCATCGGTGGTCCCGGTGCGATCTTTTGGATGTGGGTCCTAGCTTTTTTCGGCATGATTACGAAAGCGGTAGAAGTGACGATTGGGGTACACTATCGCGATGTTAATGAGAATGGACACACTCAAGGTGGGCCGATGTACTACATCAACAAAGCCCTGGGTTGGAAGTCTCTTGCCGTGCTCTTCAGCATCGGTGTTACGATCAATTGTTTTTTTAGTTCTTCACTGCTGCAGGCGCATACCGTTGGGCGTGCGTTTAATGCGAGCTACGGCATTAGCCCCTACCTGGTCACCGGAGTGATGGCTATAGTTACGGCGACGGTTGCAATAGGTGGTGTGCGTCGAATCGGACGTTTCTGCGAAGCGCTTGTTCCTTTTATGACTTTGATGTATCTGGCCAGTGGTCTTGTCATCCTGGTAGCAAACGCATCGCAACTGCCTTCCGTGCTCGGAGAGATCTTTCGTTTTGCTTTGGCGCCGGCTCCAGCTGTTGGCGGATTTGCAGGCGCTGCCGTACTTTCGGCGATTCAGATGGGCATGGCGCGCGGTATGTTATCGAACGAAGCAGGGCTCGGAACAGCTCCAATGGTGCATGCAAACGCGGAAACACCGCACCCGTTCAGACAGGGTCTCTGGGGTGCAGCAGAAGTATTTATCGATACTACCGTGGTCTGTACGATCACGGCATTTATCATTCTTTCATCTGGTGTTCTAGCCAAAGGTAACACCGGTATCGAGATGCTGTTGGATTCATTTGCGACATTTTATTCACCTGAACTGGCCAATACGTTTATTTCAATTGCCATACTGACATTCTGTTTGTCAACCCAGATCGGTTTTTTCGTTTATTTCGAGACGGCTCTTGTGAGCCTGTTCGGGGAAAACGTGTTTCGCTACGTGAAGTGGGTTTATTTTCTGCCCGGCGTAGTATTTGCCGGTATTACCAATGTCGATCAGCTCTGGGCGCTAGCGAACATCTCCGTGGCGGCCAGTGCATTACCCAATCTTGTAGCATTACTGGTCCTGTCCGGTGTCTTCATGACATTGATGAAGGATTACCTGTCTGGAGAGAACCGGTTCGCGACTGTCAGTACGGATGCGAGCAGACAATACGTACGGATGGTAAACCAATAACATAAGGGAAAATAAAAACAATGTCGTCGCACAAACTGGATGAATCAGCGAGCGGTGTTTACATCATTTCGGCAACCCCGTTTACCGAGAATGGTGAAGTCGATATAGACAGTGCCGATCGACTTGTCGATTTCTACATAGAAAAAGGTGTGTCGGGAATAACAATACTCGGCATGATGGGCGAGGCACAGAAGATGGCGCCCGAAGAGTCCGAGAGCTTTCTCGACAGGGTCATGAAGCGGGTTGGAAGCAAGGTGCCGGTCATCGTAGGTGTATCGAACGCCGGACTTGACAATCTCGTTCACCTGTCTAAGGTAAGTATGGATAAGGGTGCTGCCGGCGTTATGGTTGCACCGCTGGCCGGCTTGCGAACCGAAGAAAAGGTTTACGATTACTTCTGCCAGGTATTCTCTGCACTTGGTGATGATATCCCGGTCTGCTATCAGGATTATCCGTTTGCTACTGGAACGGAAATTTCGGTAACACTTTTTAACCGGCTAGTTGCCGACTTCGACCAACTTGTCATGCTGAAGCATGAAGAGTGTCCGGGTCTGAACAAGATATCGAAGGTGCGACAGGCATCGGATAAGGGACTGCGTCGCGTTTCAATTCTCTGTGGTAATGGTGGCCTGTATCTACCGCAGGAACTGGCACGTGGTGCTAATGGCGCAATGACCGGGTTTGCCTACCCCGAGATGCTCGTCACGATGGTTAAATTATTTCAGACAGGTGAGCACGACAGGGCTGAGGATGTTTTTGATGCTTACCTTCCGTTGGTAAAGCATGAACAACAACCTGGATTTGGATTGGCCCTGCGCAAGGAAGTCCTATACCGCCGCGGCGTGATTTCGACACCGAAAGTACGTGCACCAGGACCGAAGCTGAACTCAATTGATCAGGAAGAACTGACGCGACTGATCAGTCGCGTAGAAAAAAATCTGGAGGCGCTGTAAACATGGATCTTGGAATTAAAGGAAAACAGGCACTCGTCCTGGCATCGAGCCAAGGCCTGGGCCTGGGCATAGCGACAAAACTCTGCGAAGAAGGTGCAAACGTCATAATCTCCAGCCGCGTTGAAGACAAACTCGTCACGGTTGTAAAGGAACTCAATAATGCAGGGCCCGGGACAGCTGACCATGTTGTTGCAGACCTGTCTGAAGAAGATTCAGCGGGCAAGTTATACGCGGCAGCTAAAGATAAGCTCGGTGGCATCGATATTCTTGTTAACAACACGGGTGGACCGCCACCGGGCACGGTCGACAAGCCCGATACAGACCTTTGGCTTGCGCAGATCGGCACCATGCTGATTCGTGTTATTGAGATAACAAACCTTTGCGTTGCTGATATGAAAGAGGCGGGCTGGGGCAGGGTACTCACTGTTGCTTCATCAGGCGTTGTGCAGCCGATCGCAAATCTCGCCATGTCGAACACGATTCGCTCTTCACTGGTGGGGTGGAGTAAATCGTTGTCAACCGAAGTTGCATCTTCGGGAATAACGGTCAACATGCTCCTGCCTGGAAGGATTCTCACGGAAAGACTCGCACAGCTGGACAAGGCCAACGCCGAGCGTCTTGGTAAGACGGTGGAAGAGGTTTCGGCATCAGAGCAGGCGGCAATCCCAGTCGGGCGTTATGGAACAGTCGAGGAATTTGGCAGCGTGGGTGCATTCCTTTGCAGCGCACCCGCCAGTTATATGACGGGTGGGCTGATCCGCTGTGATGGTGGATCGATCAGAGGCGTTTGAGCGAGATGTCTGATTTTGATTTGAAGATCAGCAACGGTACTGTGGCCAACTCGGCGGAGACCTTCAGTGCTGATATCGGTGTTAAAGATGGAAAGATCGTTGCCATAGGAAAAAAACTTGGTGATGCAAATAATGAGATTGATGCAGGCGGCAAGTATGTCCTACCCGGCGGTATCGAAGCGCACTGCCATATCGAACAGGAATCCTCAAGTGGGCTGATGACATCGGACGACTATTACTCCGGTAGCGTTTCTGCGGCATTTGGCGGTAACACCTGCATTGTCCCGTTTGCAGCACAGCATCGTGGCCAGTCATTGAAAGATATTCTTGAGACCTACCACGACCGGGCCGGGCCAAAGTCTGTTGTCGACTACTCTTTTCACCTAATCATTTCCGACCCGACTGATGAGGTCCTGCATCAGGAATTGCCAAAAGCGATCGAAGAGGGCATTACTTCGTTTAAAGTCTACATGACCTACGACCGGTTGATTGTTGATGACGGACAGATGCTGGATATTCTGGCGGTGGCGAAAAAGCATGGTGCTTTGACCATGATCCACGCTGAAAACAATGCGATGATCAAGTGGATGAGCGGCAAGCTTATCGACTCTGGTCATGGCGCACCGAAATACCATGCGCTGAGTCATCCAAGAACGGCCGAATCCGAAGCCATCAACCGTGCGGTCGCTCTTGCCGGGTTCCTTGATGCACCAATTCTGATTGTGCATGTATCAACGGAGGCCGGAGCGCGGATAATTGCTAAAGCCCGCTATGACGGACGTAAGGTTTTTGGTGAAACTTGCCCACAGTACATGTTTCTGAACGCAGAGCAGATGGATTTGCCGGATTTGCACGGCGCCAAGCTTTGCTGCAGTCCACCGTTACGCGATCGTGCTTCACAGGAAGAAATCTGGCGATGTCTGAAGAACGGTACTTTCCAGGTCTACTCGTCCGATCATGCACCCTATCGTTATGATGACACCGGGAAACTTCATGCGGGACCCAATCCGGACTTCCCGCAAATAGCCAATGGCCTACCTGGTATCGAAATGCGCCTGCCGCTGTTATTTTCCGAGGGCTTCGTGAAGGGTCGCATCACTTTGAATCACTTCGTCGCGCTGGCGGCCACGAATGCCTCGAAGATCTATGGCCTGGACCACTGCAAAGGCTCAATCACTGAAGGCAGGGATGCGGATATGGCAATCTGGGATCCTGACGTCACACGCGTGGTCAAAGCTGAAAATATGCATGACAACATGGAATACACACCATACGAAGGCATGGAAATATCGGGGTGGCCAACCACGGTTATTCAGCGCGGGGAAGTCATCGTTGAAGGAAACGAGCTGAAAACTGTTCGGGGTGCCGGCGAGTTTGTGCCGCGCAAAACATTCGACAGCACGGGTATGCCCGGCAGACTGGCGCCAGAGCTCGACCCGGACAAGAACTTCGGCGTTGATCTCGGAATCTGATGTCACAAATCCTTGTAATCAATCCAAATTCCAATGAGAGCGTAACGGAAGGTCTCAGGAAATCACTTCAGAAATTCAACTCTTCGGCAGACATTGAATGCCGCACTCTTGAAGACGGGCCTTTTGGCATCGAAACTGATGAAGATATAGTTAACGTCATTCCACTGGTCGTACAAAGAATCTCGGAATCACCCGAATTTGACGCCTACGTAATAGCCTGCTATTCAGACCCCGGCCTTGCGGAATGTAATGAACTGTTCAGCAAGCCCGTGTTCGGTATGCAGCGAAGCGCAATTGAGAAAGCCATATCAACCGGAGAGAAGTTTGGTGTTCTTGCATTATCAGAACAGTCCATCAAAAGGCATATGGCCTACATGCGGGGTCTTGGTCTTGATGAACAACTGGCAGGCGAACTGCCGTTAGATATCTCTGTTGATGAAGCTGCCAACGATACTGGTAGTTTTGAAAAGATTGTTAGTCAGGGCCGTCGACTCATCGACGAATTGGGAGCTGATGTATTAATCCTTGGCTGCGCCGGAATGGCGTCGCACCGGGAGCCCTCAGAGAAAGTACTGCAAGTACCCGTTATTGAACCGGCACAAGCAGCAGTAAGTATTGCAATAGAAGCGGTGTAACAATCAATTGTTTCTGATCGCTGAATCCATATTGCCGAGTGCGACTCGAATCAGCTTTCTCAACCACTTTCCCAATCTCAATCTGGTAAGTGACGGGGGATGGGCGGGAGGAAAGAAGCACCCTCATTGTATTTAATTTTTGGAAAAATGAATAAGCACCTCGCCATATTGGTTCTGCTTTTCAGCTATGCCTCTGCCCAAGAGCCTTCAAGTCCCCTTTTTTCTTCTTTCAAACAATATAAAAAAGCAAAGGCTGTAACTTTTTTTAATATGGATTGGATATCTGCCGGGCCTGTATTGAATTCTGCCCGAGTGGAAGCCGTCCAAGGGCACCCTACCCAACCTGGTACCATGTACGTTGCTTTTGGATCGGGCAATCTGTGGAAAACTGTAGATAATGGATTGACATGGAAACCTATTTTTGAAAATCAACCATCTCTAGGAATTGGAGATATTGCTTTGTCTTCTTCTAATCCAAGCATTATTTACCTTGGTACAGGGGAAAGCCTAAGAAAGAACAGAAATTTCACAATGCCCGGAACGGGTATCTATAAATCTGATGATGGTGGTGATTCATGGAAACATGTGGGATTGGACAATACATGGCACATTGGCGAGATTGCAGTTCATCCTAAGAACCCAGATATTGTTTTGGTCGCCGCTATGGGAAAATTCTGGTCCAAAAGTACATCCATGGGTATCTATCGAACTGTTAATGGTGGAAGGTCTTGGGACCGTGTTCTTTTTGTGGATGAAAATACGCGCGCTAACGATATAGTAATCTCATCTGCCAACCCAGATGTCATGTATGCGTCTATGTGGGAAAACAATTCGGATTCAAACATTGCACAAAGTGTCTATGGACCCAACAGCGGTATTTATCGAAGTGATGATGGAGGACTCAATTGGAAAAAATTGACAAAAGGATTACCTAAAGGACCAAAGATTGGTCGCATTGGATTAGCTGTATCACATCAAAATGAACATAAAGTTTATGCTCTTATAGATAACAGAAATGAGACTAATGGCAATTCAGCTGAAGTGTATATATCAATTAATGGAGGAAAATCATGGAAACGGTCACATAGAGATACCCTTTCTATTTTCCCAAGTAACAATATTGGTTGGTACTTTGCAGATATTTATGTCAATCCACTGGACGATGATGAGTTGTATACTTTAGGCGTGCGGATGGCCCGCAGTATTAATGGCGGG
>MDSZ01031746.1_pt1 | contig 15832 bp, 13 predicted proteins | sample 811201 | NCBI WGS metagenome assembly MDSZ01 (sample SAMN05326647, study PRJNA326480) | marine metagenome | isolation source: seawater | place: Indian Ocean: North | collected 2010
CAACAATTGAAAAATTTTCTTGATCTTTAAATACCTTTCTTAATAATTGATTTGTTAGATAATGACCTCCTTGTGAACAAACAACACTAGCCACAACTCTATATCCACAAGTATACAAATCACCTATACAATCAAGAATCTTGTGATTCACAAATTCTTTAGTATTTCTTAGACCTTCTTTATTTAGGATTCTATCACCCTGAACCACAATTGCGTTATCTAAACTTCCACCTTTTGCAAGTCCATTTTTTTTAATCATTTCAATATCTTCATATAAACAGAATGTTCTAGAGTCAAAAACATCTTTTAAATCATCTTCATATACATTTATTTTATTTTTTTGATTTCCAATTAAAGGGTTATTATATTTTAATTCAAAATCTATATCCAAACTTAATTTTGAAGGTTCAATTGATATTGATCTTTGCCCATCATTAAATTCAACTTTTTTATTAATTTTAACTATTTTAATGGGTGCTTCACTTACTTTAAGACCAGTAATCATTATTTTATTAATAAATTTTTGTGCTGAACCATCTAATATTGGGACTTCTTCATTATCAATTTCAATCATTGCATTATCAACTCCTAATCCAAATAAAGCTCCCATTAAATGTTCTATTGTGGAGACCTTCACACCAAATTCATTTGCTATTGTTGTGTTTAGAGACGTACTAACAACATTATCAAAATTTGGAAAAATCATATTATTTTTTGGTAAATCAATTCTTTTAAAAATAATTCCTGTGTTTGGTTCTGAGGGTTTAATAGTTACACTTGCAGTTTCTCCATTATGAAGACCGATACCGCTAAAGTTTACAGCTTTTTTAATTGTTTTTTGGTTTAATAATGACACAGGGGAGTCATATAATTCTGTTGAAATAAATGAAAAACAACTAATATTACTATAATTTACAAATTAATTGAAAAAATCAAAAAATTTCTCAAAAAACCCCTTATTTTGATTAGATTTTTCAACAAAATTCACTTCGTTAACATTAAAACCATTGATGATTTTTAATGATTTATCAAAAATATCCATATTCTCTTCCTTAAGAAATTCTCTAACATATTTAGCACTTATTATTTTTTTAATTGAAATATGATATTTTTTGAAAATTGTCTCTAGTTTTTCAATTTTTTCATCAGGAAAACAAATAAACGTTACATCTAAAGAAAAATAATTACAATTTAAATTCTCTGGTAAAAACTTAAAGTTTTTTTCATCTATTCTATAATTATCAATTAACATATGAATGATTTTTTCATTTCTAAGAGTTTTTTTACATTGATCTTTTATCTCATTTAATGGATGATTAAGACTTTCTAAATTAATTAAATCTCCATAATTGTTTTTTTTTACTGAAATTTGTATTTTGAAAAGATCTTTAATGTCAATAATAAGATAAATATTTTTTACAAAATCATTTATTAATTTTTCAATTTTAAAGATATGATCATTTAAAAAATTATCAATTAATTCTAAATCTAATTTATCAAATTCATTTTCTAAAATAAATTCTTTTTGATATAACAAAATTTGACTATTTTCTTGTTTAACACTTATAATTAATTTCTTATCTCCAACAAATAGAAACGTTTCAAAATTTGTTATATCATTCACTTATTACTACCTGATTATTTTGTCTAAAATCTATTATCTTAATATTCTTAAAATCACTATTAATCAAAATATCCTCAAATAATTCAAATGATTCTAGTAATTTATTTTTAGGTAATCTGATTAAAATTCCAGAATTAATTTCAAGGTCCCATCTCCCAGACTTAAAATAAAAGATTTTATCTATTTCATTGAAGTTAAAGCGAGAATTATCAATTATTTTTTTTAATTTGAAGAAATCCTCATTTTTGAAGTTACCAAAAATATGAGGTATATTTTCAATTTTATTTTTTGAAGGTATTAAATTTCCATTAGATCCCAAATAAAAATTTTCTCCACCTTTATTCACATTTGCCAGAATTTGAGTCTTATAAATATTTATTTTTAAAGATGATGGATATATTTTATTTATATCGTACTTTTCTACAACTTTATTTTTTTCAATAACTTCTTTGATATCCGTCTTATCAATTGTAAATAAATTTTCTTTTTTGATAAAAGTCAATTTATTAATTAATTTTCTTTTTTCTTCCTCAGAAAGACCTAAAATTTCTATATTATCAATATTGGGAAAATTTTTATTTATTAAATTTTTATTATTTAGTGTACCCAAAAGAATAAACAAGAAAAAATAAATAATAATTTTACTATTTATTAACTGAGGCATCTTTCAAAATTAACTCAATAAGTTTTATAAAATTAATATTGTGGAATGCTGCAATTTCTGGAACTAATGAAAGTTTGGTCATTCCTGGTTGAGTGTTAATTTCAAGAAGATAAAATTTTCCATTATAAAACTTGAAGTCAGATCTAGATACTCCTCGACACCCAATTAAGTTATGAACTTTAAGGCTAACATCCATCAATTTTTTATAATCTTTTTTTGATAAATCTACAGGTATTAAATGCTCTGTATTTGCCTTTGGATTATATTTGGCCTCATAGTCATAAAACTTTCTTCTTGGTTTTAACTCAATCGCTCCAAGTTTTTTTTTACCAATTATAGCAGCTTGAATTTCTCTTCCTGGAATAAATTTTTCAATAATAATTTTCTTATAGTCTTTAAGTAATTCTAATTTACTATTCAAATTTGATTTATTGCAAATAAAAACGTTTACACTTGAACCTTCATTAATTGGTTTAATTACAACCGGAAAACTCAATTTTTTACTAATTAACTTTAAAAGTTGTTTTTTTGTTTTATCAAAGGAGTATTCAAAAAATTTGGGAGTTAAAATATTATTCTTTATAAATATTTTTTTTGAAACTAATTTATCCATCGCTTTTGCAGATGAAATTATACCCGAGTGAGTGTAAGGTACGCCAATATGTTCTAATAAAGTTTGGATATAACCATCTTCACCAAACTGTCCATGCAAGGCATTGAAAATTACATTGGGCTTAAAAGATTTCACTATTCGAATTAATTCAGAGTCTGGCTCTGTGATCTTAACTTTATATCCATATTTCAAGAGTTCTTTAGCAACTTGTTTTCCAGTATCAAGGCTTATTACTCTTTCCTTTGATATGCCGCCAGAAATTATTAATATTTTTTTATTCAATTTATTCCAATATTTTTATTTCTTTTTCTAAAGTAACACCCGTCTTTTCTAAAACCTTTTTTGAGACAAAATCAATCAACTTATTCATATCGTCAAAAGTTGCATTCCCTCTATTAACAAAAAAATTACAATGTTTATTGGAAATATAAGCATCTCCAAATGTTTTATCTAGTGGAACGGATTCTTTAATAAGTTCCCAAACTTTTTTTTTTGTTTGAGAAATTGGGTTTTTAAAAGTGCTACCACTTGTTTTTATTCTAGTTGGTTGTGATTCTTCTTTTTTCTTTTTAAGTTTATTTGTTTCTTCTTTTACCTTAGATGAATTTGATTTAATTCCTTTAAAAGATGCACTTAAAAAAATAAAATCTTCATTTAAATCATTTTTTCTATATTCAAACTTGATATCTTTTTTTGGAATTGTAAGGATGTTGCCTAGTTTATCTATTACTTGAATAGATAATAATATATCCTTAAATTCTTTGCCAAAACAACCAGCATTCATTTTAATTCCACCTCCAATAGTTCCAGGTATACAAGATAAAAACTCAAAACCACTCAAATTATTTTCTATTGCAAACTCTGACAATGATTTATCTGATACAGCACTTCCAGCAATAACAACATCTTCTCCAAGAAGTGAAATATTATTAAAGTTTTTACTTAATTTGATTACAACACCATCAAACAAATTATCTTTAATTAATATATTTGAACCTGCTCCTAGAATAAAAATTTTTTCATTATTATTTATTTTTTTTAAAAATTTAACTAACTCTTTTAAATTATTTGCTTTGTAAAATACTTTTGTTTTTCCACCAATATTAAACCAATTTTTATTTTTGAGATCATGGTCAAATTTCACGTCGTCACCAAATTCCACCAATAATTCTTTTAATTCTTTCATCTTCATTTCATTAATTTTGGAAGTTCTCTCATCCAATTTGAAATTGATCCAGCTCCCATTCCAATAACTATTTTTTTTCCATACATGTTACTCTTCAAAAATTTCGCTAATTGATCTTTATTATCGACAAGGAATAGTCTTACTTTTGAATTTTTGATTATTTCTTTTGAAAAATTTAAATAATTAAATCCTAATCTTATTTTTTCACCCGCAGAATACACAGGACATAAAACTACAGTATCAGCATTTTTAAAGGCATAAGAAAATTCACGTCTTAAATCTTTAAGCCTTGTAATTCTATGTGGTTGAAAAATACAAACTTTGTCATAACCTTTGTAAACGTTACTTACGCCACTTAATACTCCTTGAATTTCTGTTGGATGATGTGCGTAATCATCATAAAAATCTATATCATTATAGCTAAAAATTTTATTGAATCTTCTTTGAACACCTTTAAAGCTTAATAGTCCATTTTTAATATTTGATAATGAAATACCAATGGTTATTGCAACAGCAGCTGCAGCAACTGAATTTCTAACATTGTGCATACCCAATAATGGTATTTTTATTTTTTTTATTAAAATTCTTTTTTTACTTGGAAGACTTACTGATATGTCAAATTCAGTATATTCTTTTTTTTGAATTATATTTTTTATATGAAAATTTGATTTGGGATTTATTCCATATGTATAAAAATTTTGATTTTTTAATTTTTTAATTATTTCACTATTAATTTTATCATCTAAACAAATAAACGATTTGCCAAAAGATGGCACTTTATCTATAAACTTAATGAAATAACTTTTTAATTCTTCCATTGATTGATAAAAGTCCATGTGTTCTCTATCAATATTTGTGACAATCGAGTAAGTTGGAGGAATATGAACGAAACTTCCATCAGACTCATCAGCCTCTAAAACTGACCAGTCACTTTTTCCTAATTTGGCTGTACTTTGAATGGAGTTTATTACACCACCATTAATAATTGTAGGATCTAATTTAGTTTTTTGAAGAATGGCAGCTACTAAGGATGTGGTTGTAGTTTTTCCATGCGATCCAACTACTACAATATTTTTCATTAAGGTAACAATGTGTGCTAACATTTTTCCTCTTGTAATAATTGGTAATTTTTTTCTTTTTGCTTCTTTAACCTCTGGATTATTTTTTTTAATTGCTGAAGAAATAACCACAATTGTTGCACTATCTAAATTTTGTTTTTTATGATTTATAAAGATTTTAATTTTCTCTTTTTTTAATCTCTCAATATTTTTGTTTAATGATAAATCACTACCTTGCACTTTGAAGCCTTTTGCTTTCATTATTAAAGCCAGCCCGCTCATACCTATTCCACCTATTCCAACAAAATGGATTATTTCTGTCTTGGCTAATTCAATTTTCATTTATAATATTTAATATTTTTTCATTAACATTTATCCATGTATTTTGATAATTCAATTTTTTAAGATTTTCTTTTTTATCTAAAAGATCAGTTTTATTTTGAATTATCCTCATTAATAGCTCCTCTATTTTTTCCTCAAAAACTTGTTGCTTTACTATCCAGCAACAATCTTTATCTTTATAGAAATTTGCATTTTCCAATTGATGATTGTCCTTTGCTGTTGGTAAAGGCACTGCTATAAACGGTATATTCATTACAGATAATTCTGCTAATGTTGACGCTCCTGCTCTTGTGATGCAAAGATCTGAATTAATTAGTATTTTTTCAAAATTTGGATCAAAAGAGAAGGTAAAATTCTCTATATTGTTTTTTTCATAATATTCTTTCAAGATTGAAATATTATTTTCGTTAGTTTGATGAGTAATTCTAATTTGAAATGTTTTTGAAATTTTTACAATTTTTTTTTTTAAACTATTATCAAAAATACTAGCACCTTGGCTTCCACCTACTATTAATATATTAAATTTATCATCTTTGGGAAATGTACGATCTATTTTATAAATCTTTTCTTTTACAAGAGGATTTATAATTTCTATTTTATTTTGATATTTTGAGGGAAAATTTTTTATTTTTTCTGTGTAACAAAAAATTTTTTGACATGATTCTAAAAAAAATTTATTAGCCCTACCTAAAACTTGATTTGGTTCTATTAGATAAATTTTTAATTTCAACAATCTTGCAGCCAATATAATTGGTAAAGACATATATCCCCCGGTTGAAAATAGCTTTTCAATTTTCTCTTTTTTCAATAAAAAATAAGACTTTATTGTGAGTATTAAAACAATAATAAAATTGATTGGTAATAAAATGATATTATTTAGTTTAGGTGTGTTAATAATTTCGTATTTATACTCTTTTTTTAAATACTTTAAGCCTCTTTTATCAATTGCAATTATTATATTTGCCTCATTAACTAAATGCTCATAAAGAATTGTTGCAGGTATCACATGTCCTCCAGAACCACCAGTAGAAATTAAATAATTTTTATTCATCTCAATTTATTTTTCTTTTAGTCAAATTTAAAATCACTCCAGACAATATTGAAACACTAATTATTGAAGAACCTCCATAGCTAATAAAAGGCAAGGTCATTCCAGTTGTAGGAAATAATCTTATATTGACGCCAATATGAATCATTGTTTGCATTAAAATTAGACTAATTGATCCAACTAAAACTAATTTCACTTTTTCATCGTTTTCTAAATTAACTTTTTTAAAAACAGAATAAATAAATACTAAAAACAAAAATAAGATTAAAATTATGGCAATTACGCCAAACTCTTCAGATATAACTGAAATAATATAATCTGTATGAGCCTCAGGGACTCTATTTTTTAATGTTCCCTCCCCAATTCCTTTACCAAAAAAACCTCCACTCATAATTGACTCAAGAGCTTTATCTGATTGAAAATTGTAACTACCATTTTCTGAGTCAAAAAATGACATTAATCTATTTTTGATATATTCAAATTTTGGTACAAAAAAAATTAAATAAAAAAATATGATAATTAGAGAAAAAAACAAAAAAGTTAAAAAAATCATACTTATCCCTGAAGTAAAAATTATTACTGACCAACTAAATAAAACTAAGAGAGTTTGTCCTATGTCAGGTTGAAGAGATAATAATAAAGCTACACTAAGAGTAATTAGAAAGGAAAATGAATATTTATAAAAAACATTATTATATTTTTTACTACATAAAATTATACTTATAAAAATTATCAAAAAAGGTTTTACCAATTCAATTGGCTGAAATCGAGGTAAGAAATAAAAATCTATCCATCTTTTAGAGCCTTTAACCTCAATTCCAATCAGAGGTACTAAAAATAAAAAAATGAGTGAAATTAAAAAGATTATAATCGAATAATTGAATAGTTTATTTTGATCTATTGAAGAAAAGATAAAAATTAGGGCAATTCCTAATATTATAAAAACTAAATGTTTAAAAAAAAAAGAATAATCGTTGGTATCTAATTTGTCGGAAACAATTAATGATGTTGATACTAACGAAAAAAATAATCCAATTAAAAATAACAAAATAATAAGAGAAAATATAAATTTATCGATATTTTTCCACCAATTATAATAAACGCTATAAAATAAATTCCTATTTCGCATTCAGATTTTGTTTAATCAATTTATTAAAGTAATTACCTCTATCTTCAAAATTTTTAAAATTGTCAAATGATGCTGCACACGGGCTAAATAATATTGTTGTTTTTTTTAATTTTTCTTTTCTGATAAGATAAAATATATTTTTTAGAGCATCTTTTAATTTATCGAATTTTTTAAATTCAATTTTGTTTTTAAGTTCTTTTGTAAAAAAATTTTTTTTTTTTCCATAAATGAAGGCTCTTACATTATTAAAATCTTTCTTTTTTAAATTGAGCTTATCTCCTTTTTTATGCATCCCCCCTAATAACCACAAAATATTTGAATTTGACTTTAGAACTCCAATACTTGATGAAAAACTAGTAGATTTAGAATCATTTATAATTGTCAAAGAATTATTTTTAAAAATAATTTGTTGACGATATTTAAGTCCTTTAAATTTTTTTATTGTGTTTAAAAATAAACTATTTTTTATTTTAAATTTTTTTATAATCTCAATTACAAATGATAAATTTTCTTTATTTGTGTCCGTAAAAAAATAATTGTTACTTATATCTTTGAAAAGATTTTGATTTTTTTTTGTATCAACTTTGATTATTTTGCTTTTAAAGTTTTTTGAATTAAGTTTATTACTAATAATTTTATCATCTTTTTTTACATAAGCAAAATTTCCTTTTTTTTGTGAATCTAATAATTTAAATTTTGCGTTAGTATAGTTTTTTAAGCTTTTGTGTCTCTCAATATGATCAGGGGTAATATTTAGTATAACTGCATATTTTGAACTAAATATTTTACTATATTCTAATTGATAAGAAGATACCTCTATTACAAAAATTGTTTTTTTTGTAATATTTCTCTCTGACAATACTGGATTACCTATATTACCTATAAGCCGAACATCTTTCTTTTGATCTAATAAAACATCAAATAAAATCTTTGCTGTTGTTGATTTTCCATTAGTTCCCGTAATGGCAACGCTTTCATTCTTAAAAAATGAGTAGAGAACATCTAAATCTGTATAAATCTTAGATAAATTCTTCCTTAAAAATTTTGACAATTTACAATTATGAATATCAATACCTGGGCTTATAATTATTCTATCAAAATTTAATTGGGTTAAACTCTCAAAGGTTACTATATCTTTTTTAAATTTTGAATAATTTTTCAAATTATCATCAAATAAATAAACAATCGATTTATTTTTAAGGAATTTGTATGATGAAAGTCCACTCTTACCAAGCCCATAAATTAATATTTTTTTTCTTAAAAAAACATTTTCAGTTTTTTTCATCATCTTAATTTAAGAGTAGCTAAACCTATCATTGCTAAAATGATGGATATTATCCAAAACCTAATTACCACAGTCGACTCTGGCCATCCTTTTTTTTCAAAATGATGATGTATTGGCGCCATTTTAAAAATTCTTTTTCCTGTAAGTTTGAAAGAGATTACCTGCACCATTACTGAAACTGCCTCTAAAACGAATAAACCTCCTGTAATTGCTAAAACAATTTCATGTTTAGTAATTATGCCAACAGCACCTAATGAGCCTCCTAATGATAAAGAACCAGTATCACCCATAAAAATTTTAGCAGGTGGAGCATTAAACCATAAAAAACCTAAACAAGATCCAATGATAGCACCACAAAAAATTGCAACTTCTCCTGTACCCTCGATATAAGGAATTTGTAAATAATTTGAAAATACTATGTTTCCAGTCACATAACTAATAAAGGCGAAACATGCAGCAACTAAAATTACTGGTACTGTTGCTAATCCATCTAAACCATCAGTAAGGTTGACAGCATTAGAAGAGCCAATAATTACAAATACAGAAAATGGAATGAGAAACCATCCAAGATTTATTATTAAATTTTTAAAAAAAGGAAAATATAAATTTGATATATTTTCGTAATCTGCAAAATAAACAAAAAAACTTACTCCAATTATAGCTAATAAAATTTGGGAAATTATTTTAAATTTTGATGAGATACCTGATGAATTACTATACTTAATTTTTTTATAATCATCCCAAGCTCCAAGAAGTCCAAAAGAAATTGCTATATAAATACAAAATAAAATATTAATGTTAGAAAGATCTGCCCAGCATATTACAGATACCAATAAGCCAAGTAAAATAATTACTCCACCCATTGTTGGAGTTCCAATTTTTTTTACAATGTGGTCTTCCGGGCCATCATTACGAATAGGATTAAAAATTTTTTGATTAGAAAAAAATTTTATAAATGGTCCTCCAATAATTAAAACGATAACTAATGATGTAAAAAAGGATAAACCTGTTCTAAATGTTAAGTATTTAAATACATTTAAAAAACTAAAAATATCTATAAAGTTTAATAAAAATTGATAAAGCATTATTTAAGTCCTTTTAGATCATTTACTATCTTATTGAAACCTGTCGCATTTGAGGCCTTAACCATGAGATAATCATTATTATTTAAATCATTTTCAAAAAATTTAACAATTTGAGATCTATTATTTAAAATTTTGCCTTTTTTAGCTTTTAAGAGATTATTAAATATTGAAATAACATTATTACCTTTAACAAAAACTTTATCAATTTTGGTTTTATTTATTACAGGTGAGATAGATTGATGTAGTTTTTTTGAATAATTTCCAAGCTCCAACATATCTCCCAGCAAAAGATACCTTTTTGATTTATTGGTATTAATTTTATCATAATTAAGTATTGCAGATTTTAAAGATAATGGATTAGAGTTATAACTTTCATCAATTAAATTAATTTTTTTTTTTATTGATTTTTATTTTAGAAATATCTCCTCTTCCATTAGGTAATTTAAAATTTAAAAAAATATTTTTATTTAATTTTAAAACATCTATATAAACACTCATCACAGATATTGCCGAAAGAGTATTATAAATATTACTGTCAAAATCATTCGAAATCAAAAAAGATTTTTTTTGATTAAATATTTTACAATTTAATTTAAAAAATTTTTCCTTTTCCTCAAGGTTTACAAACTTAATATTTGATTTATGATTTTTGATTCCGAAAGAAATTACATTTAGTTTTTTCTTATGTGCTATTTTTTGATGCAATTTAAAAAAACTATCATCAGCATTTAAAATGATAAAACCGTTGGTTTTTGTATTATGAATAATTTCTGATTTAGCTAAAGCAATCTGTTTTATATTCTTAAAATTTTTAGCATGTGCATAATTAATATTTGTTATAACACTGACATTAGGTTGAATAATCTTAGATAAGTAATCTATCTCACCCTTCTTATCCATCCCAACTTCTAGAACACCATAATCATTATTTTCACTGATGTTAAAAAGACTTAAAGGAACTCCATATTTATTATTATAAGATTTTGGTGAAATGCTAACTCTTGAAATTTTTTTTAATGAATTACCTAATATTTCTTTTAAAGTAGTTTTTCCACAGCTGCCTGTAATAGCAATAATTTGAGTATTAATATTGTTCCTAAAAATTTTGGATGAATTTGTCAAAAATTTCAATGTATTTTGAACTTTAATTTGTCTTTTATGGTCAAAATCTTTTTTAATTCTATTTACAATAGTAATCGAGGCATTTTTTTTAAATGCCTCACCCACAAATTTATTTCCATCATTCTTTCTGCCTTTAATAGCGAAAAAAATATCATCTTTTTTTATTTCTTTAGAATTAATTTTTGCATGTCTTACGGATATGGATGTAGGAAATTTTTTATTTGATGATAATTCTTTAATAATATTTAATTTTAAATTATTAAATAAGTTTGAGTTCTTAATTTTAATTGCTTCAAGAATAACTTTTCTATCTGAAAAAAAAATTTTTCGATTGCCCAAATCTTGTGTTTTTTCGTGACCTTTACCAGCTACTAACAAGATTTCTCCAGTATTTAAAGTTTTAATTGCAACTGATATTGCTTTTGATCTATTTGGAATTTCAATAACTTTTACTTTTTTAATCCCTTTTTTAATCTCATTTCTAATTTTTTTGGAATTTTCATATCGAGGATTATCATCAGTCAAAAAAATTTTATCTGACAAATGAGATGCTATTTTGCCCATTTTAGATCTTTTATCTTGGTCCCTATTTCCACCACAACCAAATAATAAAATAATTTTTTTATCAGGAAATTGATCTCTCAAACTCAAAAGACTAGTCTTTAAAGCTTCTGGTGTATGAGCGTAATCAAGAATTACTTTTGACTTGTTTTTAATTTTACCTATTTTTTCTAATCTCCCCTCAACACTTCTCAATTTAGGAATAGTCTTTAAAATTTTGTTTAAACTGAGATTGCTTTTGCGTGCTGCAATAATTGCCATCCATAAGTTTTTTAATTGAATTTTTCCTATTAAATTAAGATTTATCTCTTTAATGGAATTATTGTTTTTTATTTTAAGAATTTGAATATCTCCTTTATAATTATGAGATAATAGTTCAAAATTATTTTTTTTATCTTTAAGAGTAATTAATTTAAGATTTTTTTTAATTGCTATTTGTTTAATTTTTTTAAATTGAGGAATTTTTTCATCAGTTATTATATTTCCTCTATTCTTAATTAGATTTTCAAATAAATATAGTTTTGCCTTAAAATAACTATTCAAATTTTTATGATAATCTAAATGATCATGTGATAAATTTGTAAATATTCCTGAATTAAATTTTAAACCATCAAGCCTATTTTGTACAAGTCCATGGCTTGAAGCCTCCATTATTATATTTTCAATTTTTTGGTTTTTAAGTTTGACTAAAATTTCACTGAGTTTTGTTGGATCAATTGTTGTATTTAATAAATTTAAATTTAACTTTCTAGATTTAACACCTAATGTTCCTATTGAGGCAACTTTTTGATTATTTAAGTTCATTAATTGATAATAAAAGTCAGCGACGGATGATTTACCATTGGTCCCTGTTACTCCGATTATATTTTTTGGTTTTTTATTATTAATTTTAAATGATACTTCTGCCAATAATTTTCTAACATTTTTTGTATGAATATATAAAACTCCATTTTTAAAATTATTTATTTTTTTTTCAGAAATAATTACTCTTGATCCCTTTTTAATAGCTATGGGTATAAACTTATTACCATCAATTCTATTACCTTCAATTGCAAAAAAAATATTATCTTTTTTTATTCTATTGCTGTCTGAAGTAATGCCAGAAAAAAAGGTTTTTCTAAATTTTTTATTAAGATTTGGAATATAATCTGTTAGAAACATTTTAATTAACTTCACTGTATTTTGTGGCTAAAATAGGCCCAATTTTTTCAATAATTTGACCAACTACTTCAACTGATGTCCATCCAGCAGTGTTAAATGGTGTACCTTTATATTTGATATTTGATCCATCTCTGTAATTATAAATATAATCTTTACTATTTTTTGGTTCATCTAGCATTACTGCCAAAATAAATTTTGGTTTTGAAGTTGGAAAAATTGATACAAAGGTATTAATTTTTTTTTTTGAATAGCTTCCATCAGTACTTTTTTCAGCAGTCCCTGTTTTTCCCCCAACTTCATAACCAGAAATATTGGCCAATGATGCTGTTCCTTCTTTAGTTGAAACAACTTTTCTTAGTATGGGTAAAATTTTTTCTGATACATTATTTTCAATAATTTTTTGTTTTAATTGTTTTTTTTGATTTATTATTAAACTTGGTTGAATGTCATAACCTCCATTAACAATAATTGAATAAGCTTTGGATATTTGAAGTAATGTTGTAGTAATACCATGTCCAAAGGATGCTGTTGCTAAAGGGCACTTGCCCCAATTGAATCTAATAGGATTCCCTACCTCTTCAAAATCAAATTCAATTTTTTCAATAACTCCAAGTTTTTTTAAATATGATTTAAAATTTTCTACTCCTAATTTTTGTGCAATTCTAACTGATCCTATGTTACCAGATCTTACTAATATTTGTTCTGCTGTTAAATTTGAGGGAATTTTATTATCATATTCTCTAATGGGGAAACCTGCACAAGTTATAGATTTTGGTAAATTGATAAATTTTGTTTCGGGCTCGACTAATTTTTCATTGAGTGCTGCTGCTAGAGTAAAAGTTTTGAAAACAGATCCAAATTCATAGACACCCTTAGTTACCCTATTTATGTAATTCAAATCATCTATTTTTTGCCTTTTATTTAAATCAAAATCTGGAAGGGAAACTAATGATAAAATTTCACCATTATTTACGTTCATTAAAATTGCACCACTACCAATTGTATCAAAAATTTCGTTAAATTTAATAAGTTCATCGCGAATTAAAAATTGGATATCTTTATCAACTGTTAATTCAATTGGGTTTTGAGCTTTTTTTAAATCTTGATCTAATGATTTTTCTAAACCTGAAATACCATTATTGTCATCATCTATTTGACCGAGTATATGGCTAAATAAATTTTTTTCTGGGTACACTCTTGTCAATTTTTCCTCAGGTTGAATTGATTTATCTCCAAGGTTCATGAGTTTCATGTAATTTTCTTGGGAAACTTTTTTTTCAAAATAAAAAAATCTTTTATTTTCCAAGTACGAACTTATTTTTTTATAGTCTTTATTTGGAAAAATATATTTTAGATTTATTAATAATTTCTTTTTATTAATAACTTTTTCAGTACTAATACCGATATCTATTGAGCTTACAGTTTTACTTATATATCTTCCATTTCGATCTACAAAATCAGCCCTATAAAGCTTATTGCTGCTCGTCTGTTTAAATTCATTTTCAATATCATTATTAGCCTTCCTAGAACCGAGATGAATCAAATGTATTGAGTAAATCAGTGTAATTATGAAAAAAACAAAAAAAATAAAAGCAACTCTATTAAATTTTATATTCAAACTTGATTTGTTTGTTTTATATAAAAAATCATTTTTTTTTTCTTCAATTAAAATTTTTGTATTAGTTTCCATTAATGATTTGAATTTTTTTTGTTTTTAATTTGCCATTTTTTTTGATCAATAAACTAATTTCTTGAATATTTTTTTTCATAAATTCATCATCAAAATAAAGGTCATGAAAATTAATTAAGTTCTCAGCTGAACTTAGATACTCATACTCTAATTTATTATTTTCAAAGTCTTTATTTAAATTTCTTAAATTTTCTTTTGTAATGAATATTTGATCCTCAATTTTTTTTGTTGAATTTTTTATAATTGCTGTAGAAAGAACCAAAAATAATATCAAAAAAATGATAAATAACTTTTTCATAATTTTTTCCCTAAATTTTCAATTTCAATAAGATGATCAAATTTTTCAAATATATCTGTTTCAAAATCATAGAATTCTTTTTTCTTTATTCCATATCTCAGCTTTGCAGATCTTGATGAAATATTCTCACTCAGCTCTTTAGTTGAAGGAAGAATCGGTTTTTTTTTAATGTTTTTAAATAGAATATCTATTTGGTCAATCTCAGGCATATATCTAGAAACGCCTTTATTTTCTGATAAATGTTTAAAAAAATATTTTACTATTTTATCTTCTATAGAATGAAATGTTACAACAGCTAATACTCCATCTTTTTTTAAAACTTTTGTTGCTGCTATCAATCCAAAAATTAATTCGCTAATTTCTTTATTAACAAAAATTCTTAATGATTGAAAAACTTTAGTTGCAGAATGGATTTTATGATTTTTTCTAACTTTTATTTTATTAATGATATTGACTAATTTCTCTGTATTAATTTCTTTTTTTTTTCTTTCTTTTGAAATATCTTTTGCGATTTTTTTTGCCTCTTTTTCTTCTCCAAAAAATTTAAAAATTTTTTCTAAAGATTTTTCGTCCAGCTTATTAATTACCTCTTTAGCAGAGAAGTCATTAATACCCATTCTCATATTTAAATCACCTTTAAAATTAAATGATAAACCTTTAGAAGAATCTTTAATTTGAGAATACGAATATCCAAGATCAAAAATTACAGCTCTTACATTTTCATTTTTCAGTTTAAGATTTTCTAGTTGACTAAATTTTTTATTTTTAAATAAAAACCTATTAGGATATTTTTCTAAAATTTTTTCAGCAATTTTTTTTGTGTCAATATCTCTGTCAATTCCAATAACTTTTGTTTTTTTAAAACTTAGAATTTTTTTTGTGTAACCACCTTGACCAAATGTGCAGTCAATAAATGTGCCACCATGTTGAGGGGAAATAATGCTAATAATTTCTTTTAGCAGTACC
>MDSZ01176178.1_pt1 | contig 15832 bp, 15 predicted proteins | sample 811201 | NCBI WGS metagenome assembly MDSZ01 (sample SAMN05326647, study PRJNA326480) | marine metagenome | isolation source: seawater | place: Indian Ocean: North | collected 2010
GATGAATGTGGTGTATGTGATAATGACCCATCTAATGATTGCACCCAAGATTGTCATGGTGATTGGGGTGGTGATGCGATTATTGATGATTGTGGAGTTTGTGGTGGTAATAATATAGATATTGATGAGTGTGGAGTATGTTTTGGAACAGGCCCTGATGAAAATTTAGATTGTGATGGGAATTGCTTGATTGAGGTAGACTGTCATGGTGTATGTGGTGGATCTGCAGTAGTAGATGATAATGGCACTTGTAATCAACTTTCTAATGACAACTTAGTAATGCCTAATTCTTTTAGTATTACTAATATTTATCCAAATCCATTTAATCCAATAACAACCATATCTTATTATGTACCTATATATGCAAGTGTTACCATTGATATAAATAATATCAATGGTCAACTAATTGAGAATTTATCTAATGGATTTAAAAATCCTGGAAGACATTCTATCAACTGGAATGCTGCAAATAATTTTACTAGCGGCGTATACTTAATAACAATGACTTCAGGGTCATTTGTAGAAACTCAGAAAGTAATGTTGTTAAAGTAAGTAAGTAGGTATGATGCTATAATGATGCCAATTAGTTTATTGATTATGCCCCCCAAAAAAAATCTAAAGGGGTTTTAAGTGTTGTTCTGCTGTCGAGGCAGTATGACTCGAACCTGCGCCACCCTTCTTTCAAAATAGGATGGATTGGTTAATAATTATTAATCTAATATTTCACTATCTCTGTATGGTGTAAGAGAAAATATTTTCCATTCACCATTTTTAAATCTTAAATGATATTGCGCTGCTCCTGAATAAAAAATAGTATCATCATTGTTATATCTTGAGAAGTTAGCATTGACAATTGCAATTTTATCATCTATTAACTGAATGTCAATTTTTTCCCATTTACTATAAGAATAATAATCAGGTAAATCTCCCCTAATTTTTTTATAAATGAATTTTAATTTCAATTTATTAGATGCAATAATTGTTTTATCTATAAGATTAAAAGATGCAGGATAATCAAAGCAATTAATTATCTCTGAATAATCTGATTTGCCAAATGCATTATTGTAATTCTCTAATAAGTTGATAATATTTTCTCTCTCATTAGATGTTGCTGATGAAAGTAATATTATTATGAAAATAACCAGTCTAATCATTATATACCCTAGCAATTATTTGTTTACCCTTTCAAAGATATTTTTTAGTCCCCCATTATTATGAAGTTCCATCGCGATATCACAACCCCCAATTAATTCACCATTCACAAAAAGCTGAGGTATGGTTGGCCAGTCAGAATATTCTGATAGTTTTATTCTGATTTCTGGATCTTCTAGTACATTTATAGCTTCATATTCTACTCCATAAGCATTTAAAATATTAACTATGGTAGCAGAAAAACCACACATTGGCATAAGTTTAGTTCCCTTCATATAAAGCATGATTGGATTATTTTTTATTTCCTCTTTAATTTTATCCTCAAGATTCATTTGTATCTCCTTTGGTCATTGAAATAAGTAAATTTTCTTTTTAGATTATGAATCTAATTTATAAATAGAAGAAGATTAAAACAATTATAGGATAGAATATCATGAGAACAATTGATGAATGGATTTCTGAATACGGTGAGAGCCATAAAAATTCAACGAACAAGATGATTCATTGGATTTGTGTGCCATTAATAATGCTTAGCTTACTAGCTCTTATTGAAATAATTCCATTTCCCCTATATACAATTGAGTTATTTAGAATCAAAGGTCAAAGTATTTATTTAAATTGGACTACTCTATTTTTAATCTTTGCTGTTATTTTTTATATACGTCTTTCATTATCTATTGCAATAGGGATGCTACTTGTTGCGGTTTCAATGCTATACTCAATTACTTGGATTAAAATTTATGATCCTAGCGTTTGGAAATTATCGCTTGTAATTTTTGTATTGGCATGGATAGGTCAATTTATAGGTCATAAAATTGAAGGTAAAAAACCTTCTTTTTTTGAGGACTTACAATTTTTACTCATTGGGCCAGCATGGTTGCTTAGTTTTATATATAATAAACTAGGAATCAAACTTTGAAGAATTTGATTAAACTCTTACTAATTTTCATATGGTGCATATTTACTGGCTGCTCATTTGTAGCATCTAGAGTCGTACCCCTTAATGATATAAAATCGCCCACTGGAGATTATCAAATTGGGACAGAAACATTTTATTGGATAGACTCATCACGGACTGAATGGTTCTCAGATAATTTAGAAGATAGAAGACAGTTAATGGTGCAAGCTTGGTATCCTGCTATACCTAATAATAATAAAAAATATTCTTGGGTTGATTATTCTAATCAGAGGGTAGAATCTCTTGCTGAGAGTTTCAATGTACCTAAATTTATAGTTCGTGCTGTTGATCGTGTCGATACAGATACATATATAGATACTACACCAATACAATCGACTAAAACATTTCCTATAGTTATTTTTTCTCATGGTTTTGAGGGATTTAGATTTCAAAATACAACTCAGATTCAGGAGTTAGTAAGTCATGGATATATCGTCTTTGCTCTTGATCACACCTATGATGCGACATTAACAATTTTCCCGGATGGCACTAAAATTAAAAAGGCAGAAAAGTATTGCTATGGATGTGAAGAAAAAGAATTTAGAGAGGTATTTAATCCTCAAATAGATACAAGGATATCTGATGTGATTTTTGTTTTAAATAAAATAGAAAATATTAAATCAGGTGTGATAAGCACAAGTTTCTCAAGCTTACTAGATATAAATAAAATTGGTATTTTTGGTCATTCATTTGGTGGAGGAACAAGTCTTGCTGCCAGTATATTAGACTCAAGAATAAAATCTTGTTTAAGTCTCGATGGTTGGTATGTACCAATCATTCCTGAGATTTATTCAAAAGATTTTAGTAAGCCTTTTTTACATTTAGGTCAAACCGCATGGGATAGAATTGAGAATTATGAGATTCTTGATAGTATATTAATGGCCAAGAGTGGGATAGGATATAAATTAAGTTTAGCAGGGGCTCATCATTATGACTTTACAGATTCTCCACATCTATCTAGATTAGCATCAAAACTTAATTTATCTAGCGAACTAGATAGTGAGCAGATTCTAAATGTAACGAATACAACGGTGCTTGGATTCTTTAATACATATTTGAAAAATATAGAGACGGATTGGCTAGAGAAATTAAAATCTAATGATAATATAATGATTAATAAGTTTGATAATAAGGAAGTAAACTAGAATGTCTGATAGATTTAACATATCTATTACTGTAACTGGTTTAGTGGCATTTATTTTTTTAGTAGTTTATAGCAACTCATCTCTTCCTCCTACCCCGGCAGAGTATATTCAGAAAAAGAAGGATAGGAAGATTTACAAAAAACATAGAAAACAATATTTTGATCAGATGCATAAAGCATCTCCAGATATTGATTGGAAGAAAATCAATCAAGATTATAGAGAAGAAAGATCTTCTAAAATAACTGATAAAAGAGAGAATTTATCAATAATTGCATCCGAAGAGTATAGTGAATCTTTTTTTAATAGAGAATTAAATGGAGAGTGGCAAGAGCGAGGAAGTAATAATTTAGCTGGAAGGGTGCACACTGTTGAAATTGATTTTGACCAAAGGATGATATATTGTGGCTCTTCAGGTGGAAATATATGGAAAGGCTCTATCTTTGGTGAAGGCTGGGTTTCAGTTAATGATTACATGCAAATTAATAATATTAATATGATAAGATTAGTTCCAAATGGGAATATTAATAATAGGCTACTTATAAGTGCTGGGAATAAATTTTATTACTCAGATAACGAGGGGTTTACTCTCAATCAATCATCCGGGCTTGAAGGAGTTGAGTCTTGGGGTGAAATATATAGATCAACAGTAAGCTATTTTGATAGTCAAGAAACACCTGTGATATTTGTATTAACTAAAGAATGGCAAAATGGGTCTACTATAAAAATTTTTAGATCTGATAATCTAGGAGAAAGTTTTTATCAAATCTACTCTACTCCATTAACTAGTGAGCGAGCATATGATATTTGGAGTGATAGATATAATTTCTCTGACATATATTTTCTTAGGAATGGTTCGTTATATTCTATTTCTATCTTAGATAACAATTTATCATTTATAGGTTCTGCTGGACCATCAAATCAAGGTGAAAATATTTTAAGTGGGGGAAAAGATATTGAGAATGGTGGCTTGCTTCATTTCTATGCTAAAATTGGAGATAGGCTTTATTTTTCTAATGATGATGGGGGGACATGGATTGACAAAGGAGAGCTTCCATCTTATACTTTTTCTAGAAATAGTTTTGAGGGATCTTATGACAATCAAAATATCGTAGCAATTGGAGGGATTGATCTTTTCCGAAGTCTTAATAATGGCAATAATTGGGAAAGAGTAAATAATTGGTGGGAGTACTATGGAGATCCATCTATTTATCTTCATGCAGATATACCCGAGATTCAGTTTATCAAAGATAATGATGGGAATGAGATAACATTTATTAGCACTGATGGAGGATTATATATATCAGATGGAATAATCAATGAAGTAGAGAACTTATCTTTAAATGGTCTTGGAGTTAGTCAATATTATTCAACTTATACACAGAGGTTCAGTCCATATAAGGTTTTTGCGGGGAGTCAAGATCAGGGATTCCAGAGAAGTATAAATCAGCTTAATGGTGTATATGATTTTGAGCAGGTAATAAGTGGCGACTATGGACATCTTGTATCCTCAGATGATGGATATAGTATATGGAGTGTTTACCCTGGATTTGCTATGTACTACCCAAATGCATCCACAAATAGTAGCGGAATCACATGGGACTTTCAGATGAGTGGGAATCTTTGGCTTCCACCATTAATGGAAGATCCTTATAACCCATCATCTGTTTATATTGCAGGGGGTGGTTTGTCAGGTGGTAATCATATAATTCAATTAACTAGAGTAGGAAACTCAATTCAAGTAAATGAAGGTGATTATAATTTCAATAATACAGTTACAGCTATAGCATTTTCACCAATTGATCCATCACATAGGTATGCTTTAACATATAATGGTCGATTTTATCATAGCTCAGATAATGGAAATACCTGGTCTATGAGTTCTGGATTTACAGGTCCAGAATCACATTATTTTTATGGTTCAAAAATTCTTCCCTCTAAAACCAGTTTAGGTATGGTTATTATCGCAGGAAGTGGATATTCCAACCCTCCAGTTTTCGTTAGTGATAATCATGGAATAACATTTACTAGTATGAGCAATGGAATGCCTAATACTCTGGTATATGATTTAGCATCAACAGAATCTGATAATTTTATTTTTGCAGCGACAGCTGTTGGAGCTTTTGCTTATTCTTCTGAAGAAGAAGAATGGATAGATATCATGGGTTTATATGCTCCAGATCAGACATATTGGACTGTTGAATATATTCCGGAGATATATACAGCAAGGTTTGGCACTTATGGTCGTGGCATTTGGGATTTTATTATTAGTGAAAATGTAGATATCATGCTAGGAGATTTGAATGGGGATAGTGTGATTAATATACAAGATGTTATTATACTAGTTAATATCTCAATTTCAGAAATTATTGCAACAGAATATCAGCTTATTGCAGGAGATATTAATCAAGATAATGCTATTGATATATTAGATATTATTAGTTGCATTAATATTATTTTGAATAATTAACTTTAATCTATTTTAAATTTATTTTTCAATTCATTTTTAAATAGCCAATAGGTAATCCATATAATTGATATTATAAGGTTAATTTGAATTGGCTTTAGATTTAATAAAATTACAATCCCCGTATCGGCCCTTAGAAATTCTTCAAAGAATCTGAATGCACAGTACCCTAGAAGATAAAGTCTAAATGTGGTCCCATTTGTTTTAAACTTATCTCTAATTTTTATAAGTATAACCAGTAAAAGTAGGTTAAATATAATTTCATATATTGGGATGGGATGCACTGGTAGAGATAGCGTAGAATTATTATCGATCAAACCCATATGTTGATGAACTATATAGGGAATGGATTCTATTGGATAACTAATAGCCCAAGGAAGATTACTATGTGCTCCAAAGCAGCAACCTGCCAATAAACAGCCAATACGTCCAATTGAATGTCCTATTGGAATTGCTATTGCAAATACATCTCCAGTCGATTCTTTATGTCCGACTATTTTTTTAAAGATCTCGACTCCTATAAATCCTCCCATAATTCCACCAAGGACTGACATCCCTTCAATATTCATATTGGTAATTGTATTTATTGTGTCATCTTTACCAAATAAAATTGTATTTAAGGATATTGCTCCAACGATGGAACCCACAAAACATCCAGATAAAGCAAACATGAGATTTTCTATATCCCACTTTTTTCTTTTTACCTCATAGTAGAAAATGAGAACTCCAGCATATATTCCCATTAAAAAAAATAGATTATATGAATTAATTATAATTCCAAAAGGGAGTTCAATGTATGGATTCATTATTCCTGGGAGTTTCTTTAAGAATTATAAAAAGTCCAATAATACCAGTTGTAGCCCCAATAATGAACCATTTATATGGGCTATAGTTTTTTGATAATGCTATATATGATGTGATTGATGCAATAAGCACTACATACCAAAAGATAATTATCATATTTTAAAACTCATTATCTAGTTTATACATTCTCTTATCTTGATTATCAACAATTATCCATGCGCCTGAACCCGTTAAAGGAACTTTTGTATATGAATCTACCATATTTTCACCAAACTTATATCCCAGTCTAGAAAATAAAGCTGTTCCCCCTAGGGTAATGGCTATGTACACAGCTTGGCCTGCTGCATTATCATCAAAATAAAGACTTCCACCAGAGACAGCACTTGCACCTAGGCAACCTACTATTGCACTAGGGAAAAGACCTAGATAACCACCAACTATTCCTCCTATCAATCCAGCTAGTCTACTATCTTTTTTGACTTCTACAAGTCTCAATGAAATAGATTTAATATCACTAATTGGATATGATACAACCTGCTCAACACCTAATAGATTATCATGCTTTAGAGAAATACTTTTCTCCAAATGATTATATGAGTAAAAAGTAAAATTTATTAGGTTTCGTGGAAAACGATTTAGTTTAATTGCACTATCTCTATCTATAAAAATAGTATCACCAGTAATAGGCTTTTTTAATATTAAATAATCTTGATTTGAGGAGTTAGAGTATTGATTTGCTTCTAGGGGAGTTGCAAAATTATTAATACCTATATCTAAATTATATGATATAATATTTAAAAAGGATATAATAATTAATGTTCTTAGTATAAATTTTAAATATTTTTTAGTTACCATATTTAGCATCAAATCTACTATCAAATTCATTTTTTATATTATCAAGATAATCTATTTTATCATCTCTATAAAATAGATTCATAGTTTCAAATGGAATTAATTTATTATCCTTATTTACAATGTGCACACAGCTTTTCTTAACTGCTCTTACATCAAAATCATGGGCATCCATAAATTTTAGAATGATAACTCGAAAAATATTTTCATATGTCAGTTTTGGTGCAACAATTTTAGGCAGACAACAAAGTAAAGAGTGTAAATCTGATGCTAAATTATCCCCAGACTTAGAAGTTGAAAAAACATTCACTAAATGTTTTTGAAGATCTTCATCTTGTTCAAGTAGTATTGTATTTCTTGTATCTAAAAACACCTCTGGATCAACCATACTTGTAAGAGGTGTAACTTTATTCCCTAGTTTTAATGCATAACCCATTGCAATAGAGTCTGGATTACATGGTACGGGAATAATATCTCCTGATTTAAATAAATCTGTTTGATTGAGTATATCATTTCTTGTTTCACTTAGAGTGTACTTATTGATTTTTGGATTAAAGTTTTCAACTCGTCCTGCAAATTGAGTTGGTTGGAAAGTAACACCTCGAACACATTTTTGTTTTACTGCAAAGTTTATAATTTCCCCAAGCTCATCATCATTCAATCCCTTTTCAATTGTTGCAACTAAGGTTGTATGTATATTGAACTTATTTAGTCTTTTAAGACATTTTTCTCTGGTAATAGATAAATCTCTACCTCTCATTTTTATAAGAGCTTCAGGTTTAAATGAGTCAAACTGAAGATAAATTTCTATTGCTGGTTTATCAGTACCAATAGCATCATAACTTTTAAGTCTTTCTGTGAATTCTTTACTATTAGATATTTTTATACCATTAGTATTAATCATAATATGTCTAATGGGTAAAGTAACGGCATAATCAAGTATTTCAAAGAAATTTGGATGTATAGTTGGTTCACCACCACTTATTTGTACAATATCAGGTTTCCCCTCATGCTCTACTACAGAGTCTAGCATAGCTTTAACCTCATCAAGAGTACGGTGTCGACCATATGTTGGACTTGATCCGGCATAGCATGTTTGACAGGTTAGGTTGCATCTATCTGTAATTTCAACAATACTTACACAGGAATGTTGTTCATGATCTACGCATAGACCGCAATCATAGGGACATCCATATTTCACAGGCATATCAAATTTAAGAGGAGTATCACCTGGTTTAATATAATCTCGACATCTTTTATAATATTCAATATCTGTCGATATCAGTACTTTTTCTTTACCATGTTTAGGGCAGTATTTTAGCAAATAGACATTACTTTCCTGAAATACAACCTTTGCTTGTATGAGATTCAAGCATTTGCTACATAGACTCTGAGTAAGGTCATAATATGTATAATTTCGAGTTGACATTGATATTCTTTACTTTGAATCTTCAAATCTATAAATAGATTATAATAATAAATAGTATTAAATAATTAAAATTTATGTTAAAATTATCTATGAAGATTTTTTACTATACATTATGCTTAATTTTATCGATTAATATTCTTTTTCAGCTAGAAATGGATAAGATTGTTGATAGTGATGGAGATGGATATACAGATGATATAGAGCTTAAAGTAGGCACAAATCCTAATGACAAGACAGATCGCTATTATTATGGAGCGTGGCCCTACAATCCCAACAAAGATAGCATAAAAGGAGATGAATTCCCAGTTTCATGTCCAGGAGATATGGGATGTGAATGTACTCAAAATAGTGATTGTGATAATCAAAATTGTGCAAAATCTGTACGAGGAGATTTGTATTGTACTCCACAATTAGGTGATATTTTCCCACGTTTTATTGCTGTTGATCAATATGGAGAGTCTGTTGATATATATGATTTTGCGATGCAAGGTAAAATTCTTGCAGTCGAATTTGGTGCAGCTTGGTGCGCTCCTTGCAATGATGTATCTGTATGGTTATCTTCAGGGAATGAAAAAATAAAATCTAATAAATGGTGGAAAGAAGAGTATAGTGTAATTAAGGAAAGGGTTGATAAAGAAGAGATTATTTTTATAACAATACTTTATCAGGATGAGCTTAAAGAGACTATGGATTTTTATGGAGTAGAATCTTGGCACAATAAATATCCACATAGTAAAATACCTGTGTTAGCTGATGAATACAAAGATATTCAGGAGTGGTTAATGTCGACAGGTTATCCGTGTATCAATTTATTAGATGAAAACATGAGACTTCTTACTTATACAAGTAGAGGACTTATTGAGGCATTTGATATTCTATCTGGAATCAAGCCAATGCCTGTTTTAGATTAGTTTTTGATTTATTAATTTATAGTTCTTAGGAGGCAGGAAATTTGACCCTCTTTCAAAATAAAAAATTAAGCTTATTTAGTATCGTTTACTCAATTCTATTACTATCAGTTTTAAGTTCAGAAGTTAATTATAGCGAGGATATTTCTTCTATTATCTATAATAATTGCACTGAGTGTCATCGTGAAAATGAAATTGGTGCATTCTTACCCCTTAATAACTATCAAGATGTATACAATAATAGGAATTGGATTTCATATGCTATATCAACAAATGATGATTTTCGGCATGGTCAGCCTATTATGCCTCCATGGCCACCAGATAGAGATTATAGTTCTTTGGTTGGAGAGAGAGCACTTACAGATCAGCAAATTAATTTATTTAATCAATGGGTAGAAGGCGGTGGGATACAAGGTGATCCAAGTCTCGAAGCAGATTTACCAGTTTACCCAGATGGATCTTCCATTGGTATCCCAGATATAATTTTAGAAATGGAAGAAGCTGTATCAATTCAAGGTAATTACCAAGATTATTATCGATGCTTTATATTTGAATTAGATCATGAAGAAGATTTACTTTATTCAGCAATAGAGGTTCGGCCTGGCAATAATGAAGCTGTTCATCATACTATTATGGTGGGTGTTCCTCCAGGAAGCGCAGATCATCTTGATGCTCAAGATAATGAATATGGATATGAATGTTTTGGAGGTTTTGGTGTTACGGTTACAACAGAGTTATTGGCTGGATATGCACCTGGAACAAAACCAAATAAATGGCCAAGTGGTGTTGCACAATCTATACCAGCTGGCTGGGATCTTGTTGTGCAGATGCACTATGCTCCAGTTTTAGAAGATATGGAAGACCAGACAACAATAAATATATTTCTAGCAGATGGTGAGGTTGATAGAGTAATTGAGTCATTTACAATGATTGATACTGGAATTCAGCTTCCTCCACACCAAATAACAGAGGTTTATAATAGTATATATGTCCCTTATGATATAAGCATTCTAAGCTTTTTCCCCCACTCCCATCTTATTGGTAATTCTTGGGAGATTTTTGCAACTACAGCATTAAATGATACGATTCCATTTATACAAATTAATAATTGGGATTTTGATTGGCAGAATTACTACTATCCTGAATATATGCTCCATATACCATCTGGGTCTACTATACACGCCATAGCAACTTATGACAACACATCTAATAATCCTGATAATCCAAATAATCCTCCTCAGTATGTTTTTTGGGGTGATGCTACTACAGATGAAATGTTTTTTTTACCGATTCTATATGTTGATTATCAAGAGGGAGATGAGAATATATCATTAGGATTAGATAATAGCCTAGTAGGTGATGTCAATTTTGATAGCTCAATAAATATAATTGATGTGGTTCTTATTACAAATTTTATTTTAGATAATTCTGGCTTAACGAATGAGCAGATATCTGTATCAGATATTAATAATGATGGTGCAATTGATATACTAGATATTGTTAGTATAGTTAATATAATCTTAGATATATAGAGTGATGAATTATTCTAATATCATATTAATTTTTTTATGTAATAGTATATTACTCTGTTCTGGAATATCATTTGACCCTCTTCATCTAAATGATAAAAATAGATCTTCCATTGAAAGAGTGGGAGATTTTCTTCAAATAGGACTCCCCTTAGCGGGATTGGCAATTACAAAATATCATAAAGATAGCAGTGGAACAGCTCAATTCTGGAAATCATTTCTATCTTCAAATTTAACCACATTCCTTTTAAAAATTATTATAGATAAGGAAAGGCCTAATGGTCATTGCTGTGAATCATTTCCATCTGGTCATACTACAGCTGCATTTTCAGGAGCTATGTTCATACATCAGAGATATGGAGGTGAGTATGGAATCCCTAGTTTATTATTAGCATCTTTTGTTGGTTATAGTCGAGTTTATGCTAAAAAACATTATTGGATAGATGTCTTTTGTGGCGCAGCTATAGGCATTCTTGGAAATATTATTTACACAGAGAGAAGTGATGTAAAATTGAATTCTTTTAATTTTATAAAGATGAAAGATGGTTTTGAAGTTAACGTTAGATACCCACTTTAATATGTATTTTAGAATAATTTTTACTCTAATCATTAGCTTTGCATTTAATCAAGACGTGTTTGATGGATATACATTATTTTGTCCACTCACTGATGGTCCAGGTGGGGGTGGTGATAGCTATACACGACTGATTAATAATGATGGTGAGATTATTAATCAGTGGGACCATGAAGTCTCTGCAGCAACGACACCTTATCTTTTACCAGATAGTACTCTTATTTGCCCTTTTAAGATTGAAGATCCATTTATGGTTGGAGCTGCGTATGGTGGCAGAATTATTCATTATGACTGGGATGGAGATATTATATGGGAATATACATACTCAGACACTAATCATCTTCAACATCATGACATAGAACCAATGCCAAATGGAAACTTGTTAATATTATCTTGGGATAGAAAAACATATTTAGAAGCAATCAATGCTGGAAGGGTAGAAATAGATAGCGATATATGGCCAGATAAAATTGTAGAACTAGAACCTATTGGATTAAATGGTGCTAATATTGTTTGGGAATGGAGTTTTTGGGATCATATAATTCAAGATTCTGACCCCTTGTTACCTAATTATGGGGTTATATCTGAGCATCCTGAGCTTTTAGATATCAATTTAGTTAGTTTATCTCTTGCCCCATTAGGTTATTCTGATTGGACTCATTCAAATTCCATAGACTACAATGAAGAGCTGGATCAGATATTGATATCCTCACGTAATATGCATGAAATCTATATTATAGATCACAGTACAACTACAGAAGAAGCAGCTGGACATTCAGGTGGGAATAGTGGAATGGGAGGTGATATACTCTACAGATGGGGAAATCCTATAAACTATGGTAGAGGACAAGAAAGCAATAGAATGTTGATTGGTCAGCATGATGCAAATTGGATCCCTGATGGATATCCAGGGCAAGGTGATATTATTATTTATAACAATGGATCGATAACTAGTTTTGGTCAAGATCTTACTCAATCATCTGTTGTTCAGATTACACCGCCGCTAAATGAATTAGGATTATATAATATAGATGAGGTACATGCATTCCCTCCTTTTGATTATAGTTGGTCTTATACGGGTGATTTTTTTTCTCATATAATGTCTGGTGTTCGTCGATTAGAGAATGGAAATACGATTATTACTTCTGCTACAGAAAAATATATTTTTGAGATAGACACAGAAGGCAATGTTGTTTGGGAGTATGAGCACAATGGTATTGGTCAAAACACAATATCAAAAGCGTTTAAGTACCCCATAGATTACCTATCTCACTATGCAGAGCTTGGAGATGTAAATTTAGACAGTGTTATAGATATACTTGATATTATATTAATAGTAAATTTTATTTTAGAAGAAATTGATTTTACAGATGAACAATTTTATATGTCTGATTTAAACCAAGATCAAGATGTTTCTGTAATAGATATTATTATAATCTCAAATTTAATTTTATCATAATTAATTTGGAACTTTTTCAGTGTTAAGATTGTGTAATAGTTAGTGTATAACTAAAATGATATTTGAGAGGAGCTACTATGAAGAAGAATTGTAATCAATACATGAATTATATTCTAATAGTTTCTATTGGCTTTTTATCTAATGCATGCTATACAATTATTGATGCCCCCATTGAAGAAAAAGCAATAAATAATAGTGAATTTGATTCCTCTACAAATGATATATCATCGGACAGTAGTGAAGGTTATACTATTATTAATAACTATAATACATGTAGTCATAGCTCTGGCTGCTGTGGACATGATCATTGCCATTCCTACTCACATCATCATGGATATAACTGTAGAGGATATTGTCAGATAACATTTAACTGGTGGACAGGTACATACCATTGGGATTATTATGGCCACCATCATCATAATCATTATCATCATCATGGATATTATAATGGTTATCATGATGGATACTATGATGGATATTGGTGGGGATATAATAATTGGGAATCAGATGATCAATACGATGATAATTACTATTCAGATAATACACAAGATAGAAGAGATAGAAGTTTTACTAGAGAAGATTTAGATATTATCCCTGATCAAACCTCCAATAATGATATAAATAAAGAAGAATCTAATTTAATATCAACTGATCCTATTTTGTCATCAGTAGATAATTCAAAATCAATGGACAGCACTAGTAAAAGGGAAAAAATTAGTTCACAAAAAGTAGGTAAATCCAATAAAAATAATGATTCGATAGTATCTGGTAAAAGAAAGTCTAGAAGCTTTCAGTATAGTATCCCGACTGGATCTCAGAAGATATCTAATGGAAAGAAGAAGTCAAATAAAACTCTTTCTAATAATAGTAATTCTATTATTGATTTAATTAATATAATTTCATCTGTAAGCTCATCAAAAAAATCAAAAAAGAAATCTAAAGTGGCTGCTTATAATTCTAAAAAATCAAGCAAGAATTCCAGGAAAAAATCAAATTTTAAATCTAAGAAAAAATGATAAAAAGAGGTCTTTATATATTTCTATTTATATCTCCAGTATTTACTCAAAATCCAATTGATGTATTAAGACCATTTTGGGGTTTTGAAAATTCTCAGATATTATCCAATAGTATTGGTGGAGCAACAGTTGCCTCAGGATATATTACACCAGGACTTACATCGAACCCTGCTAATCTTGCCGCAATACGTTTTTCATATATACAGCTAAATTTTTCAAATAGTCAATTTACTAGCACAACTTCTAATATATCAAACAGCGGGTTTAATGGTATAGATTTTGTTCAGCCAATTCCAGTGTATAGGGGGAGTTTAGTTTTAAGTGCAGGGGCACATAAGTCTATTGATTTTATGTCTGCATCGTCCGATAATATTTATCAATATTCTGAAAAGGGAAAAATCACCTCATATCATTTGGGAGCTGCACTTGAATTTGCTAAGAGATTTTATATTGGCGTAGACCTTAAATTGCTAAGGGGAAAAAATGAGATGATTGAATATGGAGATGAAATAACCCATTATTATAAACCTGAATTTTCTGGTTCAGAGTTTACCTTAGGTCTTATGCATGTAATTACTAAGAATTTTCAATATGGCATTTCATTTGATTTGCCTAAAAATATAACAATAGAAGATTATTATACTGAGTCTCACACCTTCAATCAAGATGAATCATGGTCAGGTATTTGGAATTATAATGCAAGAAAACCTATTACAGCACACATAGGTGGGGCAATGATTACAAAAGTTTTTAACCTTTTTTATGAATTTGAATATACTGATTGGAGTAATTTAGAATTTTCTTCTGATTCTTATCAATTACAGGATATTTTAGATATTAACAATGAAATCAAAAATGAATTTAGTTCAACTTTTAATCATCATATAGGTGGGGCAATGCGACTTCCTATGATTCCTGTACATCTATTTGCTGGTTATCAATATCTCCAAACACCATTTGAAGAAGGGCCATTCAATAATGATTTACGAGAGAGCTACAGCGCTGGATTTTCTATAGCATTAAAAAAGAATGTAACACTCCAAGGTTCTTATGATACATACTATTGGAAGTTTAATGATTTACCAGAGAGTTATGATAAATTTTCCATTGGATTATCATTACATGATATTCCTGGGCTCTAAATTCTAATACCCCATATCCATTCCGCCACCGCCACCACGCTCAGCATCACCGGATCTAAATCGTTTTTGATCTTTTTGCAGCTTTCCAAAGTTATATTTTAATGTTATCGAGTAAGTTCTTCCATTACGTTCACTATTAAGATTTATATATTCTTCTCCTGATGTGAATGGGGATTTTATATAGTCAATCCCATAATCTAATTCAGTTGTCCCTTCCATTGCAAATCCACCACTATTAAAAATATTATCAACATTAAATGATATTTGAGCTTTTTTATTAAATAGCGATTTTGTAATTCCTGTATTGGCCCATATTGTGCCACCTTTTCCAAACATCACTTCATCATTATATTTCATTTTCATGTAGTAGAAACCAAATTCAAACCCAAAATATTTTATA
>MDSZ01136749.1_pt1 | contig 15828 bp, 9 predicted proteins | sample 811201 | NCBI WGS metagenome assembly MDSZ01 (sample SAMN05326647, study PRJNA326480) | marine metagenome | isolation source: seawater | place: Indian Ocean: North | collected 2010
CGTCCCTAACGCGCCTTTAATCACAATCCCACTCGCTTGCATGTGATAAAAATACTGTTGTTCGCACAAAGTCCTCGACACCTGCACAAAGAGCATCAACGCGCAATACAAAACTCCCAACTCGGTATCGCCAATCTGTTCACTCGTAAACGTTTGTCGCAAAAAATTATCCTGCGCGCCGGCGACGTACTTTAGATAACCGCTCAAGATGACGGGCGGTAAAAACTGCAGCACATCGTTGGCGAGTTTATACATCGCACCGGTTAAAATCATGTTCCCGAAACACGACCAGATTGGTTTCGTGATGGCTGGTAAAAACTTCTTTTTGCTCTTCTTCTTCTTCTTCTTCTTTTTCTTCGATGTCCCCGCGTCGACGGCGTCGACGTCCTCTTCTTTCTCTCGCAACAGCGCTTCATTCACCGCATCTAAACAATCTTTCAATTCAAACTCGAACCGTTCCGCGTTCGTCTCGCAGTTCAAATCTTTCGGCAGTGGCACTAAATCCTCGTGGTCGAGTTGCGTTTTTTCGTGCGCTCTTCCTAAGAACGGTCGCACCCAGGCGAACACCGCTCGGGAAATCAGAGAAGCGGTTTCTCGATTCGCCGGCGACGACGTCGTCCGTCCCGACGGCGACGCGCAATCGTCCTCCCCGTCCATTTCTTAAAACGCTCGGACGACGACGCGCGCGGGAACGACGTCGAGGCGGCGTCTCTCGTCAAACCCCGTCGACGCCGAAGGAAGCTCCCGAAGCCGCTCCCCGAGACTGAATAATGGTGCGATGACGTTCGCGTCGTCTCTCGATGAGATGTTTTAAGTGACGCCGATTGGACTTCTTTTTCTTCTTCTTCTTCTTTTTCGTCGTCCTCTTCTGTGTCATCCACTACTTGACTGACTGAGTATTCACATCGCTCGATGGAATACTCTTTAAAAAAAAAGAGGTGCATCTCCAAACTCTCAAATTTATCTCTCGGTTTCGATTCCAACAACACTCGATCAAAGGCGGTCTTTTTCTTGCACTTTTTCTTCTTTTGTGCACCTTTTTTTCCTCCTCCATCCTCCAAAAGTTTTTTTTTTTTTTCGTTTTCTGCCAAGACGACGGTCTGACATCTGACGTCAACATTTGGAAAAAAGAAGGAAAAAAAAAGGGAAAAGACATCTTTGGATAAAATCCACGTAATTAATCCAACCGACGAAACGTCGTCGCCGGTTTTGCGCTCCGCGGCGTCCTTCCGAGAGGAAGAGAGAACGGGAGAACGAGAACGAGAAACGGAAAGAGAGAGAAAAAGAGAGAGAAGGAAAGAGAAAGCGCGACGATGACGCTCATCCCGAGAACCAACCTGCGAAGAATTACACTCGGGGCGTCGGACATCGAAGTGACGAACGTGTGCTTGGGGACCATGACGTGGGGCGTGCAAAACACGGAAGAAGAAGCGTTCGAACAACTCGATTACGCGATAAAAGAAAGAGGAGTGAATTTTATCGACACCGCGGAATTGTACCCGGTGCCGTCGAGCTCGCCGTTGTGGGTGGCGGGAAACACGGAGAAAATTATCGGTAAATGGATCGGTAAAAATAAAGCGTTGAGGAAAGAATTGATCGTGGCGACAAAAGTGGCCGGGTTCATACAGCAAAGCGATATTCCGAAAATGAGGACCGAACCTCCCGGGACGGAGAAGATGAGCACGAGGCTGGATAGGAAGAGCATTTTGGCCGCGTGCGATGCGTCTTTAAGGCGGTTACAAACGGATTACATAGACGTGTACCAGTTACACTGGCCGGATAGATACATCCCGTTGTTCGGAGCGTGCGAGTACGACAGAAGAAAAGAGAGAGACGGGAAGTTTGCACCAATTGAGTTTTAGGAGACCGTGTTAGCGTTGAAAGAGTTATTGGATGCCGGGAAGATTAAGAGCTACGGTTTGTCGAATGAAACGAGTTATGGCGTGTGCGAATTTGTGAGAACAGCAGATAAGTTGGGCGTGCCGAGACCGGTGAGCATTCAAAACTCGTTTTGTTTGTTGCACAGATCGTACGAGACTGAGTTGGCGGAGACGTGTGCACCGAGTCATCATAATATTTCCTTGTTACCGTGGACGCCGTTAGCTGGTGGTGCTTTGAGTGGAAAGTATTTAAACGGCGCGAAACCGAAAAAGGCGCGATTTACCGAATTCCCTGCGTTTCAAGATCGATACATCAACGAAGCTTCGCAAGTTGCCACGAAGAAATACGCAGAGATTGCGGAAAAGGCTGGCATGTCGTTAACCACCATGTCATTAGCCTGGTGTGCGACGCGTCAGTACGTCGGGAGTACCATCATCGGTGCCACAACAATGGAACAGTTGAAGGAGGACATCGACGCGTTCGAGCCCGGGATTATATTATCCGAAGAGACGTTACGAGCGATCGACGATGTTCACATGCAGTGCAGAGACCCGTGCATTAGAAACTATTAAAGAAATCATACATCCAAAGCAATAGTAACCGACGTTTTATTATTGATGTATATAGAATTTTTTATAACGTACGTACACGTAGTGTTCCTTTTTCTTTTGCAACAAACACCCCCTTAAGCATCTGCGTCACAAAAAAAACAGGTATTTATTATTACGTATTCGCAAGAATGCGACGAGGAAGACTCGATGCGTCGACTTCGTCGTCTTTACCTTCACGACGACGCATCGACCATCTCTCTCGCGTGTTGAGTAATCGAACGAGTTCATCGTCGTCTTCAACATCGATACACATTTATGGAGCGATTGTGATGGATATCCAGTGTGAGAACAATAATAAAGCATCGCTCGAGAGAGGCACTTCGGTCCCGGGATCGTGTTCGTACGTGCCAGGAGGTGTTGGAAGGAACATGTGCGAAACGTTGGGCGCTTTGGCGTTGGTTTCATCTTCGCGCGATGGATTGAATGTACATATGCACTCGCAAATAGGAGATGACTTTGGAAGGAAAATGGTCGAACAGTTGCAGCGGGAATTAAAAGTTGATGTGAAGGATGTAAGAACGGATTTTGGTACGAGAACATCCACGGTAGTAGCCTTATTAGACGCTCGCGATGGAGACAACGAACTGTTCGCGTGCGTGGCGGACGTGGCGGATGTGGAGATACCTCTCAGGAACGTGAATTCGTCATCTGGCACGCGTTTTGTGGTCTGCGATGCGAATCTATCTGAGGAGGCTTTACGAAACGTCGTGAATGGTAAGGATCCACACCATGAGTGTGTATTTTTCGAACCCACGAGCGTGGCCAAGTCGGTGAAAATTGCAAGTATAGTGGACATGGTGGACGCGACGTCGCCAAATGCGAAAGAGCTTCGCGAGATGGCGAACGCGTTAAGGAGAAAGTTAGCGCCCGGATCGCCGCCGTCGCCATGTCCGTTTAATCCGAATTTGAAGTTTGCGTCGGCGCAGGACGCTTTAAACGTGTTAGCCGGAGATTTGCAAATTTTGCATTCACACGGCGTGAAAGTGGTGTTTTTGACGCTCGGCGAGTTAGGCTCGATTGTTTCCTCGAGTTGCGTCGAGAGTGGCAAGACGAGATACGCGCACGTGGGGGCGGCGAAAGTGAACGGTACAAATATATCCGTGGTCGGAGCCGGAGATGCTTTTGTAGCAGGCACCGTATACAAACTCGCCTCTTCGTCAAAGGTCAAATTCAATTTCAAAGAAAATGTCGATGCCGCTGCTTTCGGCTCCAAAGTCGCCGCAGCATGCCTTGAAACGACTAGTAATTCGCTCGGCAGTAGTCCAGAGAATATTAGCAAGTTAGAAAAATTAGTCAGAGAAGAAAACAATAGTCGAAATAGTAGCTCTAGAATAGTAGAATTGACGCCACTCATAGCCGCGTTTCCTTGATGATGTAAAACAAAATATTGCATTAAGAAGTTGTTGCCACCAAACCACTCTCCGTCCTCGCTGGACGATAATAATCGTTAATTTGCGGTTGAAACGTGCACTCTCTCATCTCGCGTCTTAATTTCTCCCGATTCAACTTTTCCTCCTTCTCTTTCAATCTTTGCGCTTGGTTTCGGGCAAAGTTGAACTCTTTCGGTTTTGTAATCTTATGTCGCACGTCTATCTGCGAGACATTTTCTAAAAATACTTTTTGTCTTCGACTTTCTTTCTCAGCTTTCATTTTCGTCGCTTTTTCGACGTTGTCGTAGTACTTATCTATGCCCTTGACGATCTCTTCCGCGGGGACGTGCGGATTCGAAATGCCAATGTCGGATTTAATCTGCGGTGAAAACGTGCAAGTTTTACGTTCTTCAAACACGCGTTCGCGTCTGGCGCGTTCCAGGTTATACTCGCGCATTTCCTTTTCAGATTTCACTCGGTACGTAATTGTGTCCACGTCGTATTTACCGTAACTGCCAGATTTCTTACTCACGGCGAGAAGAAAATCTGCGTCGTCTATTTTCTGGTTCACGTGTGGGCTAAACGTGCATTCCTTCAACGTCTCCATTTCGTGCAATTGCTTTGCGGCTTCTCTTTCTAAGTCATTGGATTTCGAACTCGCGAGTTCGTCTAAGTTCGTCGCGTTTGCTATGGCATTTGATTTGTCATTGATTTTTGGTATGAACGTGAATTGTTCGTCGCGTTCTCGGCGCATACTTTCAGCGCGTTCGTGCATGTCTTGCACCTCGGTAATCGCCAGGCGTCGGGATCGTTCACTTTGTGTCTCGTAATAATGTTTCTCTGACGACGAATGTATGTCTGGAGAAAACGTGCACTCATTTTCAAACACTTGCTCGTGCAACGCGTTCCTATTCGCCCGTTTCGCGCGAATTCTCGAGGCAAATTCGTATTGTCGCTCCAGGAAGCCTTCGCCAATTTTACCGTTTTGAATGTTTTTGCGCATAATTTTTTCCGAGTTTGCAGAGATGGTAATCTTCGGGAACGATTTTATGTTCTCACTTCCATCCTTGTCTTCGTCATTTACACTTGTCGTCGTTTTTACGCACTTCATACTATCATCGTTCTCTTTCTTCCGTCGATTCGCGAGCGCGGCTAACTTTTCACTCGTACTTCGCATCTTCTTCGGCTTGAACGTATGTGCTTCTCGAAACGCCTCTTCGACTTTCTTTGCCGCCTCGCGCATGACTCGTTCTCGTTTCTCGGATATCCCTTTTAACCGTTCGTGCATAGGTGCGCCATAAGAGGAAGTCGCTCTTTTCGTCGACGCGTGTCGCAACTCCTTTTGTATTTTTTTCTCCTCGTGTTCGCGACGTTCTCGTAAACGTTCCTCTCGCACTTGCGCCTCCACGTGTAACCGTTCGCTCACAGATTTTACGCTCGTACCTTCTTCTTCTTCTTCTTCTTCTTCTTCTTTTTTACTTCCTTTTTTCAATGCTAAAATCTTCGGTCGAAACGTACACTCCTTCTCTAACGTTGCCTTCTCCGCCTCTCTCTTCGCCGCTTCTCTCTCGCGCACGATATCTAACCTCGATTGGAGCAAACGTTCTCGTCGTGCCTTTCTTCGTTCCGAGTCTTCCTCTAAATATCCTTTCGCGATCGTTTTTGGTTGGAACGTGCACGTCGACCGCGTCTCTTCGTCCGCTTTCTGCAGTATCTGCTCGAGCGAGTGTCTATTCGTCGCCTTTTTCACTGCGTCTCTTTTCGTCTGCTGCGTACCACCAAAAATCTCTCTCGGACGCGTCGTCGTCGTCGTCTTCTTCTTCTCCGTCCACGCGGGCGTCGCGTCTGGAAACGTCTTCTCGTCGACGATCGCATTTTCTCTCTCCCGTCGTTCCCTCGGTTTCCGGTACACCGTCGCGTTCGGGCTCGTCCATCTCTTCTTCTTCTTCTTCTCCGGAAGTCGTTGTTTGCCTCCCGACACATCTTCGCGTCGCACCAACGCCAGCTCGCATCGCGTGATTTCCAAGTTTATCGCGTCGATTTCGAACAAATCTTCTTCTTCTTCTTCTTTCAAAGTCTTTTTTGTCGTCGGCGACGTCGTCGTCATCGCTCGAGAAGAGACGCAGTCGTCGTCGTCTCTTCCTTTTTTTGACGAGACTCACACAAAAGAGAGACAAACAAAAACCAACGGACTTTTAGGTTTAGGGTTTTGTTTCATTTTTAACACCTTAAACGTAAGATCGAGAAAGAGAGAAAAAAGAATTTATGGGGAGAAAAGGATTACAGGTGGACATCGACACCACAAAGCGGAAGGAGCGTTTCGATTCAGAGAAACAACAACAACACATACTATAATGTCGTTGTCGTCGTCGGTCGCCGCGTCGTCGTCGTCGCGGACGACGACGACGACGACGACGTCTCGTCGTCACCAGCGCAGGTACGGGTCTCTCTCTCTCTTTCGATTTTTGCGCTTAATGGGGAATCGTCGTCTCCCAATTGTCTCAATCATGTCTCTCGCGCGTGCATTTTGATGATTACCTTTACTAATTCTTTTGTGTAGGTCCGCGAGACGCGCGCTCGCCGCGACGCGCGCCGCCGCGAAAAACGAGAACGAGGAGGCACCCGCCGAAACGGCACCGACGCTGGTACCGTCCAACGCCGCGTCCATCAAGGTAACATCACCACCACCATCTCTCTTTTTTTTTTCACTCGTCGGTTTCGTTCGATCGCGATCTTAAGTGGGTGGGTGTTTTTTTCGCGCTCTCGATTTTTTGTTAATTAAAGGTGTCCAAAAAAATCGTATGGTGAAACAATGGGGAACTGTGCTTTCTCTTGGAAACTTTTTGCTTTATTATGTCGTCGCTGACTCTCTCCTTCGTCGTCTCTCTCCTCATCGATAACGAAATAAAAAAACGCGCGCGTCGTTTGCGTCGCAAGGTGATTGGCGTCGGCGGAGGTGGCTCGAACGCGGTGAACAGAATGGTGGAAACCGATATTCAAGGCGTTGAGTTTTGGGTGGTGAACACGGACTCGCAAGCGTTGAAATCTTCGACCGTGCCGAAAACGAACGCGATTCAGATTGGCGAAACGCTGACGAGAGGTCTCGGCGCCGGGTCGAACCCGGAGATTGGGCAGAAAGCGGCAGAAGAATCGAGGAAATCGATCGAAGACGCGTTGAAAGGGTCGGATATGGTGTTTGTGACGGCCGGGATGGGCGGCGGCACCGGGTCTGGAGCGGCGCCGGTGGTTGCGAACGTCGCGAAGACCTCGGGGATTTTAACAGTTGGGATCGTGACCATGCCGTTTAAGTTTGAAGGGAGACAGAGGTATAATCAAGCGATGGAGGCGGTGGAAAGGTTGAGACAGAACGTTGATACTTTGATTGTGATTCCGAACGACCGTTTGTTGTCGACTGTGGATGGCGCGTTGCCGTTGCAAGATGCGTTTTTATTGGCGGATGATATTTTGAGACAAGGCGTGCGAGGTATTTGCGATATTATCGTGTTACCGGGTTTGATTAACGTCGATTTCGCGGATGTGAGAGCAGTGATGGCAGACGCTGGGTCGTCTTTGATGGGTATTGGTCGCGCGACTGGGAAGAACAGAGCGAGAGATGCAGCGGCTGCGGCGATTTCGTCTCCGTTGTTGGATTTGGGCATCGATCGAGCAACCGGTATCGTGTGGAACATTTCCGGAGGGAAGGATTTGACGTTACACGAAGTCAACGAGGCGGCGGAGGTGATTTACGATTTAGTCGACGACTCCGCGTTGATTATCTTTGGGGCAGTGGTGAACCCGACCATGCAATTAGCAGATGGGGAGGTTGCTATTACGTTGATTGCGACGGGCTTTTCGCCATTTTCTCAATCGAGCGTCGAGGAACAAAGAGCGCCGAGAGCTGTCGCACCACCGCAGGCGGCACCACCGCAGATGCCTCCGGCGCAACAACAACAAGAGCCATCTGGATGGGGGAATCAGCAAGCGCCGCCGCAGCAACCGGAAGGTGGACGATCAGCCATCCCAAGCTTTTTGCGAAAAAGAATGGGTCGTTAAGTTCGAAAAGATAAAAATTGAGAAGATACGGAGCAAGAGCTAACAGAGTTGCGCATGAACCTAGTAATTACGTGCATTAATTGCGCTCTGCGTGCGTGTATGTAAAAGAAGAAAATCAATATAATGAACACCTCAATCTAAGAAATTTGACATACAAATTATGAGTTTCACAAGAGAACTTTTACACCTTCGCCTTCGATGACTTGTTTTGCACGTCTGATGACATCATCAGTTGGCGCTTTCATGTTCTCTAACCTGTAAGGAATATTCATCTCTCTGTACTTGAACGCACCAAAGTTATGGTAGGGTAAAATCTCGACACCTTTGATGCACTTTTTGTGCATCTTCGCGAGAGCGGCAACTCCGAGTAACTCTTCTTCCCCGTCGGTAACGATTTCTTGAAACTCCTTGTCGTCGCTAGACATCAAAACAAATCTCAACCACGTGGGCACTTTGTGTTGCTCTAGTTTCGTCAAAAACGCGAGCATGACGCCAAAATTTTCCGGACGACCTGTTATCTTTCCATATCTCTCCGGGTTGGAGCTCTTGCAACACACGAGCGCCATGTCGATGTTCGGCAACACGAAATCCCATATCTGTTCGTTTCCATGCGCGGCCGTATCGATAATCGCTGTTAATCCTCTCTTGTGTGCTTCTTTTGCCAAGGCTACCACGAATCGATACTGTAACATGCACTCCCCTCCACTCATTGTTATCCCGCCGCCAGATTTCTTATAGTATGCAACCTTCGTCTCCAACGCAGAAAACACGTCCTCTTTGCTCATCTTCTTGCCGACGTCTTCCTGAAGGGAATCGGGGTTGCAACAGAACGCGCATCGCTTCTGGCACCCTTGGAAAAACACCATCGCTCGAAGCCCCGGTCCGTCCACGGACGTCATGCTGTCGATGGAGTGTATCCATCCCCAATTTTTCGCGATGAATTCGTCTGTTTCAAAGTCCCATTCGTTACCGCACGCTTCTTTTATTGCGGAAATATCTTCGATGTCGACGGAACTACCACTCGCGACGCAGCGGTGCGCGCGTGGAATGTTCGTGCCCCTGGAATGCTTCGCCCCGCCTTTTGACGCGAGTCTTCTCGGCGACTCTCGATCCTCCATTAAACAGTAGGGTATTTTTTTATATCGCATTTTATATGCATTTGTATCGCGTATTTTTTGGTTACGTTTCGATACAGATACGAAAAAAGTTCTTCACTTTTATCGCGCCCGCGCGCGCGCTCGCTGTGTCTCTGGTCTGCAGCACACAATGCTCGATCCATCGAAGAAGCTTCCACGCGAAATTCCAACAGCGCCTTCTTCGGATACCATCGATGTCGCGAAATGGATCGCGAAAAACTACGACCCGTTCGACGGCCAGTTTACGCCTTCTTCGGCGACAGAGAGAACGAAAGCTCTTTTGAGAGAAGTCGAAGATAAACAAAACAAAGAAATCGCCAAAGGAGGCGTTTTGTGTTGCGACTCGAAGACGCCGTCGACGATTTTAAGCCACGGGGTTGGATACATCGCGGACGATTGTGTGCTCGATTCCCTGATCGTAGGGCTGCAAACGACGAAAATGCTAGAACGGACTATGAAGTTGAAAGGAGGTACGAGAATGGTCGAGAAAGCGTTGAAAGAGAATGGCGATCGCATGGATCCATTCACGAAGAAAGTGTTTGAGCAAAACGTGAGGACACATAACGAGTGCGTGTTTGATTTATACACGCCGGAAATGAGGTTGGTGAGGTCGGCGCACGCGCTCACAGGCTTACCCGATAGCTACGGACGCGGGCGCCTCATCGGAGACTATCGAAGAGTCGCGTTGTATGGGTTGGATCGGTTGATCGAGGAGAAGCAGAGAGATGCGGCGAGATTAGATATCTCACAAGCAAACGAGTCGAACATGGAAAAGAAAGATAAGATTGCTATGCAAATAAGAGCTTTGCATTCGTTGGACATGTTGGCAAAACAGTACGGGAAAAACATCTCGAAACCGGCGACGACGGCGAAAGAAGCGGCGCAGGCGATTTATTTCGCGTATTTGGCGGTGGTAAAATCGAATGATGGAGCGGCGATATCATTTGGAAGAGTCGACGCGTTTTTGGACATTTACTTTGAGCACGATTTTCGCACCGGAGTACTCGCGAGCGAAGACGAAGCGCAAGAAATTATCGATAACTTAGTGCTTAAATTGAGATTGGTTCGACATTTGCGTCCGAAGGCGTACGACGAGATCTTTGCAGGTGACCCGATATGGGCGACGAACGCCATCGCCGGTGTTTTGGAAGACGCCAATCACGGAACAAAGAAGCACATGGTGACCAAAACTTCGTATCGTTTTCTTCAAACGCTCGTGAATTTAGGCGCTGCGCCGGAACCGAACATGACGGTTTTATTCGACGAGTGTTTGCCAGAGGGGTTCAAGAAGTTTGCGACAGATATCTCTATCACGAGTAGCAGCGTCCAATACATCAACGATAAACTCCTCCGCGAAAACTGGAGTTGTGATACGACCGTTTCCTGCTGCGTCAGCGGCATGCATCTCGGCAAAGATGCTCAGTTTTTCGGCGCCCGTTGCAATTTACCGAAAATTCTCTTATACGCTCTGAATGATGGTAAAGACGAAATTTCCGGTAACCAAATTGCGCCCATAGAACTGGCGCAGCAGTTTGAATCGCTCGCGGAGAAAGCCCAAACGGACGAAAATTTCATTCATCTCGATTACGAAGACGTGAAAAAACGTTTCGAGACGTACATGGATTGGATCGCTGCGTTGTACGTATCGACCATGAACGTCATCCATTTTTCACACGAAAAGTACGCCTACGAAAGTTTATTGTACGCGTTGATGGATTCTGAACCTGACTACAACATGGCGTTTGGCATCGCTGGTTTATCCGTGTTGGTCGATTCGCTTTCGGCAATTAAACACGCCAAAGTTCGTCCGATTTTCTCGGAGGAGACGGATATGAAAGGTATCATTACATCGTTCGACGTCAAAGGTGAATTTCCAAAGTACGGCAATGACTCGGATGACGTGGATGAACTCGCAAAATGGGTCGTGAATACGTTTATCGAAAAACTTCGCAAGACACCCGCATTCAAAAACGCCAAGCACACGCTTTCGATTCTCACCATTACATCGAACGTCATGTACGGATCGAACACCGGAGCGACGCCTGATGGTAGAAAATTGGGTGAAGCGTTCGCTCCCGGTGCGAATCCAATGCATGGACGCGACGATACCGGCGCGCTGAACTCTCTCAACTCAGTCGCGAAAGTACCGTATGGCGCATGTTTGGACGGGATCTCGAACACGTTTTCAATCACAAAAGGTAGTTTGGGCAAAGACGATGGGAGTCGAACCGGGAATCTGGGTTCACTTTTAGCCGGGTATTTCGAGAAAGGTGCTATGCACTTGAACGTAAACGTTTTATCGCGAGACACACTAAAAGACGCGCAGATTCATCCAGAAAATTATCCGAATTTAACGATTCGTGTATCCGGCTACGCGGTAAAGTTCATCAAACTCTCGAAAGCGCACCAGGATGAGGTAATAAGTCGCACATTCCACGAGTTCATGTGAGCGCAGAAGAGAGTAGTCAGAAGAAGAAAAAAGAGAGAGAATACACAAGACAAACACAGTGAAGTAACGAATAATTATCGCAGGCAGGAACCATATTTTCTTAATACTTTTGTTTTAATGCAAATGTTGTTGTTGCTAAGTTACTTTCAAAATGATATCTAGTATTCTCGTTCCCGTGAAAATCACCGCTTCGCTTGAAACTTATATTTGTACTTGGCATCCGTCGTCGATTCCGACGACACATGTTGACCCCTAATTACACTCTCCGTTACCGACTGCCTTGACTTCGATTCCGTCCCGTAGCTATTGAATTTCGGTACCTCTACCGAAAAGAGGGCATCCTCCTCGCTATCTGTTATGGATTCTAATCCCGATTTGCCGTTTTGTAACCGGATAATCACAATCAATGAGGACCCCCACAATAACAAGAACGCGCACGCCGCGATGAGCCACCCACCCCAAACTATGCTCATAGACTCCAGCGCATCGTCTACGGAGTCCTCTAACTTTTCCAAAGCGTCCGAAACCATCTTGCACGTAGCTAATGCCATGATGTCCGACTCTTGATCCTTCAACGCGAGTATCACTTTCGAATTCTTCACCATGGCATCGAACAAGTTGGCCGGGATTTGAGCTGGTTCTTCTTTGCCACACTGCTCAACCAACGCAACTTGCGTGGAATCGTATTGACATCGAGAGTACATGGTGCCAACTTCGTCAATCTTCACCTTATGGTTTCTTCCTGCAGTTTCGTTGAAATAACCTCTTTGCGTCTTGATGTATGTCTTCGTGTTGGACGGAATCAACGCTCGGCGATAAGCATCGCAGAATGCGGTATAATAATCATCCCCGGGTCGGTCAAACGCGCAATATTTGGAAGCTGCTTCTGCGTCACCGTCGTATTCTTGATCGATGAGCGGTAACGTTTTCCTCGGATCGTACATTTGAATGAAATCGTTGTAGAGAAAAACGCCGGCGGCTATGGACATGCGCGCAGTATTCATAAGTTTGACTACGTCTTTACCATCCAAGCACGGCAACGCATTTTCTAAATCCGAATCAAACGTGTAACCAAACTTTTGCGAGACGGAATATTCCGCCGAAGCGTACTGAAAGTCCGCCAAGAGCGTCGTCGTACTGGTGAGTATACCCCAGAACAACCACGAACAGACGAGCGAAAGAGTGAGAAAACCAGTCAAGTATGTAAACCATCGCCATTTACCGACAAGAGAGGTAAGCACGAGGACAATACCACCCAAGCCCATCACCGCTGCTATAACCAAAGCAACATCCGCGGCAGATAATCCAACTTCCATGTATTTTTCCGTCTTTTCGTCGATTTTGGAAATGTTCGCGATAGCATCTGCTAAAGCCAAAGCCTCGGATTCCGCTTCATATGTAAACATTTTCGCGTCGTCAAAAGCTTGGATAGTTCTCACACTTAGCGCGTTCATCTCCGCAGTTGAGTTGGAAATACTGTCCGCGATGACTTGAATGTCTTGTTGCAACGACATGCCTTTGCTCCAAACGAGGAAACATCCAAGACAGGCAATTAAGGCGAACAAAATCAACTGCGCGCGCGCAAAGAACAAACCAGTTCCAGAGAATGGCCTCCAGTTGCACGCATTTCGGCCAAAGCATGACTCAAACCAGTGTCGTCGATACCAGAAGACAAACGAGAAGAACAAAACGAAAATGGCAACGGCAATGCCTGGAAGCGATTGCCCGACTAACATCATCGTATAGTCCTTATTGACGCCAAACTCCAAATCGTCAAAGCCTTGGAAAGTGCGAGGATCGTATCGCGGGATACCAAAGAAACCATTGGATTCTTCTAAGTGGCTTACAATGGGCACGCACGAGGACAAGTCACTCGTGTCATCGCAGCTGTAATGCTTGACGAACGCTTTCGTGCCGTTGTTGATGATATCCTTCGTGTTCGCTTTCTTCGAAATGATGTCGAACCAACCGCGAATATCTTGATTGAAATTCGGCGCGTCACAAAATATGCGTTCCATGGTCGTTACCGCACCAACTTTCCACATGGAGATGTCTTGATTGAATACTCTGCTATTTTCAAACTGGTGCGCCATCACTTTGTTGTTAGAGATGTCCCATTTGTTCAAAGGCGAGTTGAAACTCGTGGCGTTGTAAAACATGTATTCGGTGGAAAGGACGCTGCGCATGTCCCATGAGTTGATATCCTGGTTGAACATAAACGTATCTCTGAACATGTAGTTCATGTACTTGACATTCCTTGTGTCCAAAAAGTTCAAAGGTTGATCGAATTCCCAAGCGCCGTCAAACATTCTGTCCATATCCTTCACGTTCGTGGTGATCCAATATGTCAACGGCGAATTGAAGCGCTTCGCCCCTTTAAACATGCCTTGCATGGAAGTCACCGCGGTGGTGTTCCAGTTGGACAAGTCGCCGTTGAACTGTTCGCGGTTGACGAAAGCGTTACGCATGTCGGTGATTTTAGAAACGTCCCATTGATCGATGGTTCCTTCTCCCGTACGCTGTGAAAATTTGAAACACTTGCCGTTCACCGGCGCCTCTTGCAAACATACTTGGATCTTTTGGTAAAATTCGGGGACCGTTTTGATCGTCTTTACGTTTTTCTTCACGCCTTTGTACACTGGAAACGGTCTTGGTCCGGCTAATTCGCTCTCCTCGCCATCTATAGGCGCAGTGAAGCCGCTCGAGAACTCCTCGAGCAGCATGCCATTTTCGTCCGTGTTCAAGTTCCCTCGACGCATTTTATCTGTGAAGTTGGAGTAATCGTGAAACTTCGTCCACTTTGGCACGTATTTCTGTTTCTCGTATTGCGCGACGGTTGGTTTAAAGCTCTTCGCTTCTTGTTGCATCTCCTTGAAAAGCTTCTCCTCTCCGTACGTCATCCCGGTTTTCGGGTTGATCTTTGTCGATTTCGGATCAGCTTTCGCCACGCCTCCCTTCGCGTCTATCAAATTCACGTCGTTCGGCCTCGGTCGTCCATCTTGCACCCATTTCTTATACTCATTCGTCCCTGGCGTCGGCTCAATCCACGTCGCGTCCATCGTCGTCGATTTGCCTTTGGTCGCGATGACGTCATACGCCTCCGGGTTCTTCATCTTCTCGTTGATCATCTCTTGGTACGCTTTCAGCTGATCGTCCCAATCCGCTGTTCCACTTGTTGCTATTTTATGCATGTATTGCAACCTCTGCGCTTCAAACTGCTTATATAATTCATCTTCTTTTAAATCGCCGGATTTCTCTGTCATCTCTTTGTTCATCTTCTTGGAAACCTCCGCGATGGCCACGTTCTGCGCATCTTTCGGATCAATCCCGACCGACTTCAACAGCTTAATCTCCTCTTTGCTCATCTTTTGACTCCGAATCTTCGCTTTCGCTTTCTCAATCTTCATTCGCATTCGCTTCTCTTCCTTTGCTTTGTCCATCTCGAGTTCCTTCTTCTGGTCCTCTTGCAAGTGGTACTTCCCCGGGTGCAACGTCCTGTCCTTCAATTGCTCCGTCGTCAGTTCCCGGTCCGGGTGCATCGCTTGGTAATGCATCACCAACTGCTCCGTTTCCGGATAGTCTTCGACCTGTCACACGTAGTTTCAAAACGAGACGGAGAGAAAAAAGTAGGGTAAGAGAGTGAGAATGATGTCCTCGTCGGCGCCCGCGCGGTCCGAAGAGACGTCGATCCTCCATCGCTGTTTTCACACATCATCATCATCGCGCATTCGTCGAATCAGAGAAGGCCGCGGTTTGCTCCTCTGCTGTCGTCGTTGGGGGGGAGAGCGCGCCGAGAAACAAAAACGATTAAAACGATGATAACAACATCAAACGCACGTTATGCGCCGGATGGTCCTGCAAAACGTCCATCTTGTGTTCGATCGCCGCGAGGTAGGCATCCATGTCCTCGATGTGTCCGATGGTGCTCGCAGCGGCGCGAACTTCATCCGTGTTCAACGCCGGGTCTAAGAGATGCCGATGATGCGTCTCCCCGTCGTCCTCTTCCCCAGAAGAAGAAGAAGAAGACTTCAAAGATGACACAACTTTCTTCGTCTTCAGCGCGCGCGCCGACGAGAAAAGACTCAGGAGGAGGAGGAGCAACACCACCACCGTCGACACCGCGCCGAGCCGGCCGACGACGACGCCGCTCCGCCGACGCATCATCCTTCTCAAAGTCCTTTGGGTACAATAAGCGTCACAGTTCTTTGAAGCGCCGCGGGGGAGGGAGGCACATTTTGTATCTTTTTTTTTTGGTGGTTTTCTGTTTAGGGTTTAGGTGTGTGTGTGTTTTTTTTTGGTCGTCGGGGGGGGAGGGAGAAGTGTATACA
>MDSZ01243589.1_pt1 | contig 15828 bp, 18 predicted proteins | sample 811201 | NCBI WGS metagenome assembly MDSZ01 (sample SAMN05326647, study PRJNA326480) | marine metagenome | isolation source: seawater | place: Indian Ocean: North | collected 2010
AGAGAGGCAAAAATAGTTGTTGTGGATATTGAAAAGGAAGAACATTTAAAAGACACCATCAAGATAGATAAGCTAATTGCTGCTGATGCTAAAGAATTCTTTACTTCTACTGTGTTAGAAAAAAGATCATCAAGACAATGGGCAATGATTTGTCTGGACTGGAAGAGAAAATGGCGTGTGTGCAATTCAGAATGGAATCAAAACAAAGATGGAATCGATTTGTACTATTTTACCGACAAGCTATCAAGGGCAAACAAAAAAGATTCTGTTGTTGTTTCTGACGCTGGGTCTGCTTATTATGTTCCATCACAATTTTTAGATATAAAAGACGAACAGAGATATGTTACCTCGGGCGCTCAAGCCGACATGGGTTTTACTATCCCGGCTGCCATTGGGGTCAGCGTGGCTAAGAACAATGGAGAGGTCATTGGCATCACTGGAGACGGATCATTTCAAACAAACATCCAAGAACTTCAAACGATAAAACACTATAACTTACCAGTAAAGCTTTTTGTATGGAACAATCATGGGTACCTGTCTATTAGGACCACACAACGAAAGTTTTTTGATGGCAGATTTATAGGTGTTGACGGGGATTCTGGGGTGTCGCTTCCAAACATAGAAAAGATTACTGATGCCTACGGGTTGAAATATTTCAAGATTGAAACTGTTGAAGAACTGGAAGATGGAATACAAAAAGTTTTGAACCATGATGGACCTGTTATATGTGAAGTGATGTGTCAAAAATGGCAAGAGGTTGTCCCGACACTTATATCAACGAAAACAAAAGATGGAAGGATAGTATCAAGACCCTTTGAAGATATGTATCCTTTATTAACTCGGGAAGAGTTTTATGATAATATGATTATAGACCCCATCAACTATGAGGAATGAGAATGTCTGATAAAAGAAAAAAAGTAACTATCCTAACACTTAGGAAAAACAAAAGAGAAAACAAAAAGTCTGTCTTCGTAACAGCATACGATTACCCGCAAGCGATGTTAGCTCATCGTGCAGGGGTTGACGGTATCTTAGTCGGAGACTCTCTTGGAATGACCACGCTGGGACACAAAACAACAATCCCAGTCACAATGGATGATATGATTAGGCACGCAGAGGCTGTAGCTCGTGGTGCAACGGCTCCGTTTTTAGTGGGAGATATGCCATATATGTCTTACCAAGCTTCCAACAGTGAGGCGGTTAAAAACGCCGGTCGATTTATCAGGGCTGGCATGGATGCCGTCAAGGTAGAAGGAGCAATGGTAGATCGTATCAAAGCTATAGCCGACGCCGGAATTTTGGTGCAGAGTCATTTGGGATTAACCCCGCACACTATGGCAATGCAAGGAGGATACAGAGTCCAGGGTAAGACAGCAAAAAGCACTGAAATAATTCTCAACCAAGCTTTAGAACTCCAAGAGGCAGGATGTGCTTTTCTTTTACTAGAAGCAATGCCAAGAGAGTCTGCTCAGGCAGTAGCAAGAGAATTGTCAATCCCTGTTTTTGGAATTGGGGCAGGTGATTTAGTAGATGGTCAACTTGTTATTATGCACGATCTGGTTGGTCTTTTTTGGGACTTCAAATCAAAGTTTGTAAAAAGGTATTGTGAAGCAGGAGCGATGATTCAAGATTCACTCGAACAATACGCCCAAGAAGTCAGACATGGAATATTCCCGTCAGAAGACAATTTCTACGAAATTAAAGATGAGGAGCTTGAAAAAATAACGAATTGGAAATATGAGACTGACCAAGGGTTCCCTACAAACCATAGTGCAACTCCTAATACCGTGACACCAAAAAAAGATATATTTAATGGCAAAAAATGAATGTTCTTATAACTGGCAAGAATGGATTTCTTGCAAAAGAATTCTCTGCTAACCTTCAAGGCTTTAATTTAACTTTTGTCGGACGTGAAGAACTAGACCTAACCGACAACTATTCAGTAAGGCAGTTTTTTAAGACTAGATCTTTTGATGCTGTTTTGCACACGGCGATCAAAGGCGGTAGAAGAGATAATAACGATACTTTTAGAGAGTTTTCAGACAACATATTAATGTTCAATAACATATTGGATAACAAACATAAATATGGTAAGTTAATCAACTTCTGTTCTGGGGCAGCTTTTGGAAAAGGCGAGGTCTGGGAAAAATACGAACACAACCTGTATGCACATATGCCCAGTGATCCGTATGGTATGTCTAAAAATGTTATAGCTCGTGAGTGTAATAAGATAAGTAATTTCTATAATTTGCGTATTTTTGGATGCTTTGGGTTTTTTGAAGATGAAAAAAGATTTATTAAATCATCCATGGTAAAAGCACTCAAGCAAGAACCAATCATTGTTCATCAAAACAAGATGATGGATTTTGTTTCGTCTTATGACCTTTGTACAGTTGTTGGTCATTTTTTAGAGAATGACCTTGACGAAGATTACAGGGATGTTAATGTTTGTTATGAATACAAAACAACCTTAAAAAACATAGCTCACGAAATTGTTAGCTTAACAAAATCAGAATCAGAGATCATAATAGATAAGCAAGGTTATGGATATGCTTATACCGGGTCCAGTAAGAAAATTTCTTCTCTTAATTTAGACTTACAAGGAACAAACAAGAGTTTAGTTAAATTGTTGGAGAACTTAATTGGATAAGCTTCAAAAAATTCTATCCCTCGTAGAAGAGTACGCCGAGGAAAATATTCTCAACAAAGAGTGGCAAGAGGGTGACTGGGTGAATTACTCAGGACCTAATTTCTCATCGGATGAATATGTCGCCGCCGTCAAGACCCTTTTGGATGGGTGGCTTGTTATCGGAGGCAAATCTAGGAAATTTGAAGATAGCTTTCCTTCGCACCTTGGTAAAAGATATGGTATCCTAACAAACTCTGGTAGTTCTGCGAATCTTGTGATGGTACATGCTTTCACTAGTAAGCAGAAATTTATGAAAAAATATCACCTCCCAAAAGGTAGTAAAATTATTACCCCTGTGGTGTGTTTTCCGACCACTATAAACCCAATAATACAAGCAGGTTTTGAACCTGTGTTTGTTGACGTTGATTTACCGTCTCTAAATTTAAATTTGGACGAAGTAGAAAAAATACTAGAAAACGACAAAGATATAAAAGGGATAATGTTCGCTCATGTGTTAGGGAATCCTCCTGACATGGACAGAGTTATGTCCTTGGTAAAAAAATATGATCTAATATTTTTAGAGGACTCTTGCGATGCTTTAGGTTCTTTTTACGACGGTAAGCCGCTAGGATCTTTTGGGCACGCCTCGACTTGCTCTTTCTACCCAGCACATCATATGACAATGGGCGAGGGCGGATTTGTAGCAACAGACGACCCAAGAATTCGAAGGGTTCTAGCCAGCTTTAGGGACTGGGGTCGTGCTTGTTATTGCAATGAAAAAAAGCCAGGAGATGTCACTGACGGAACTGCTTGTGGAAATAGATTTAGAGAGTGGCTAAAAGACGGCAACCAGAGCTTTGTTTATGATCATCGATATGTGTTTGATGAGATAGGTTTTAATCTAAAACCATTAGAACTCCAGTCGGCGATGGGTCTTGAACAACTTAAAAAGCTACCCGAAATGGATTCTGCTCGACGCAAGAATTTTCTTCGCCTCAAGAAAATATTTTCAAAATATGATGAATATTTTATGTTGCCATCTGCAACACCAAAATCAGACCCTTGTTGGTTTGGGTTTATGATGACAGTAAAAAACAATAATAAGTTTAAGAAGCAAGACTTAGTTGATCATTTAGAAAGACACAAGGTTCAAACAAGATCTTATTTTACAGGGAATTGTCTATACCACCCAGCATACAAGGAATATGCTTCAAAATATGAAAACTTATTAAAGAGGTTTCCAAACGCCCACATCGCTACAGTTGATACTTTTTTCATGGGAACTTTTATCGGCATAACTGATGAAAAACTTGATTATATTGAAAAAGTTGTTGACAATTTTTTTGAAGGGTTATAACATGAAGATAGTTTACATTACTGGTTGTCTTGGTTTTATACCATCTTATTTTACAAAAAAGTGCCTTGAAAAAGGGTGGATGGTTTACGGGGTAGATAAAATTACCTACGCTGCAAACACAAAAATTCTAAAAGAATTTCAAACCTATAAAAACTTCAGGTTTAAACAAGCGGACATTAAAGATCTAGATGTCTTGTATGATTGCGATTATGTTGTCAACTTTGCGGCCGAATCTCATGTTGGAAACAGTATCATAAACAGTGATGAGTTTATAAACACCAATATTGTGGGTACAAAAAACCTTTTAGACTTAGTTAGGTTTAAACCAATAAACTGTGGAGAGAGACCAATCTTTCTGCATGTAAGCACAGATGAGGTCTACGGTGATATAGAGAAAGGATCACACAAGGAAACAGATTTGTTGCACCCAAGTAATCCATATTCCGCAGCCAAGGCAGCAGCAGATATGCTGGTGTTTGCTTGGGCAAGAACTTATGGTATTAAATACTTGATAGCCAGACCAACAAACAATTACGGCATTCGGCAATATCCGGAAAAACTTATACCGCTCAGTGTAAAGAATTTACTGCGAGACAGGAAGATCTGGCTCCACAACAAAGGGACACCTGTAAGGAATTGGCTACACGCCGACGATACGGCGGAAGCGATAATGACCCTTATAGATTCTGGTGTTACTAACGACATCTTTAATATTGCCGGAGACTTTGAACAAGCAAACTCGGAAACAGTTAGAAAGATTATAAAGTCATTTTATGGAACAGATAGAGAGTGGGAAAAGTATGTTGATTACTCGTATGAAAGAGAGGGTCAAGATATGAGATATTGTCTCGACGACAACAAGATCAGATCTCTAGGGTGGGAGCCTAAAAAAATATTTGATGAAGAAATTGATAACATAGTTTCCTTTTATAAAGAAAACTTTATTTGGTAAAATATGAAATTAGAATACAAAGATATTATTGATAAACACAAAGGCACACCATGTATAGTTGCACTCCATGGTCCTAGTTTATCGCCACATATAGATAAGATCCAAGAACTCCAAAAACAGAGCAAAGCAATAAGAATTTCCGTAAATGAATGGTTTGATTTCTTTGAAGAAAAACCAGACTATTGGGTAATTTCAAATTCAGAGTTAAATATTAGAGATTCAGTATTGAACGAAAACATATGGAAAATGAGAGGGTATCCTGTCGATGTTTTCAATAATCAAGGGGTTCCTTTATTATATAACAGAACGGCAGACCTAACTGATCCTGATTTTGTGGATAAGAATTTAAGGTGCGACTATTTCCCGTTTGATAACAAACACTTTAAAGGTCATAAGTGTTTGGACATATTAAAAAACTTTAAAAAACATTATGACGAAAACAAAAATCTAGATTTCAAGATGTATGGAAACAATGCCCAAATGTGGCAATTACCAGATACAAAAAATGTGAATCCGCACTGTGCCCAGGTACACGGTGTGGTCGCTGGTGGCTGGTCTCGCTTTGGTAAATGTTGTCACCTTATGCAAGAAACTACAATACAGGAAAAATTACAGGAAATAACAGGACACCCTCAACATATGGGAGTCGGTCAGACAGTAGGACTTTTTTGTGTTATGTTTGCTGTTATAATGGGGTGTAGTCCAATATACATTACCGGGCTTGATTTAGATTATACTCTTGGGTACGCCGATGGTGCAGACAAGCCGTATTATGTTCCAAATGCAGGAAATGTCGGACACTGGCGACATGTCTTCAGGGAGTTTCTAACAGATGATATGAGGATTTTGCGTGAGAGCGCAGAAATAAAAAATATAGAGATTATTAACCTTAATAAGAACGCATGGTATGATGTGTTCAAGAAAGGAGACTTAGGTCTATGAGTGTTTTTGTGATTGCTGAAATTGGTATTAATCATAACGGGAGTCTTGACATTGCGAAGCAGCTAATTGACGCCGCAGCGGAAGCTGGATGCGACGCTGTAAAATTTCAAAAGAGAACGGTGGACGTTGTGTACACCAAAGAAGAGTTGGACAAGCCAAGAGAGAGCCCGTGGGGGACAACAAACCGTGAGCAAAAATATGGACTAGAGTTTACTAAGGAAGATTATCAAGAAATCGATACATATTGCAAAGAAAAAAATATTGAATGGCTTGCATCCGCATGGGATGTAGAAAGTCAAAAGTTCTTACGCCAGTTTGATTGTAAGTATAATAAAGTTGCATCAGCGATGTTGACGCATAAGGAACTGTTAAAAACTATTGCTTCCGAAAAGAAGCACACTTTTATTTCCACAGGCATGAGTACCTTGGAACAAATTGACAAGGCTGTTCAGGTCTTTAAGGATGCGAATTGTTCGTATGAACTTATGCACTGCAACAGCACCTACCCGATGCCAGTTGAAGATGCAAACCTAAAGGTAATGCACACACTTCAGGAACGTTATCAATGTAATGTTGGGTACAGCGGTCATGAAAGTGGTGTCATTGTTAGTTGTGCAGCAGTGGCTATTGGTGCATCATCTCTCGAACGCCACATCACGCTTGATAGAGCAATGTATGGGTCTGATCAGTCAGCTTCCTTAGAAATTGGAGGACTGTTTAAGTTAATGGAATACGTTAGAGATATTACAAAATCTATGGGATCACCAGAAAAAAGAGTGATGAGAACTGAGGTACCCATCGCCGCAAAGCTTAGAAAGTTTGATACCCTGTGAAAAAAATATCCGCCCTCATACCAGCAAGAGGAGGAAGTAAAGGGGTTCACAAGAAAAACATAAAACCTTTACATGGATTTCCTCTAATAGCTTATTCTATAGTTGCTTGCAAAATGTCAGAAATGATCGGTAGAGTTGTTGTATCTACTGACGATGAAGAAATAGCGGAAGTTGCTTTAGAATATGGGGCAGAGGTCCCTTTTATGCGCCCTGCGTCTTTGGCAACTGATACTTCTAAGGATTATGAAGTTATTCAACATTATTTTGACATGACAGGAGAGGCTGATGTTGTATATATCAGACCAACAACTCCATTAAGAAGTCCGACCTTTATGGACGAAAGCATAAAGGAATATTATCATACAAAAATACTGGCTTCCTCCGGAATAAGATCTATGCATGAACTACCAGAGTCTCCTCATAAAATGTTTCAATTGGACAAGAGTGGGTACTGTCGTGGGTTTTTTGACGATTTCAATGGGGTAAAAAATTACACTAATTTACCTAGACAAATTTTTCCGAAAGCATATCAACCAAATGGTTATCTGGACATTATAAAAAAGGCTACCCTAGACGGCGGTGACACTTTTGGAGATCAAATCCTGCCAATCTTAACAGATTTTGTTATCGAAGTTGATACACCATTTCAATTCAACCTTCTCGAACATCAGCTTGGTTCCAAAGGACATGTTTTGCTGGATAAACTAAAAAATGACTATTGAAACAAAACACAGAAAAATAATCAAAGGATACAAACTAAAAGAGGATGATCTTAACGTTCGCCGTCATGCGGTAGAAACCAAGGCAAACGGACATCAGGTTCCAGTAGTTTGGGAAAGTGCTGTTGATTATAATGTTTTTGATGACCAAGGTAACAAGTGGATTGATATGACTGCGGGTATTTTTGCCGCTAATGCTGGGCATTCAAACCCAAAAATTAAAGAGGCTATCCAAAGACAGTTAGATAATAATCTTATTTTTGCCTATCAGTACATAACAAAAATTCGGCAACAATTTGTTGAAAAACTTTTAGATAGCTCCCCGGATCATTTTGAAAAAACTATTCTACTGAATACTGGCTCCGAGGTTACCGATGCTGCATATAAACTCATTAAGCTTTGGGCGAAAAAAAACAACAAAAAGTATATTATAACATTTAATGGTAGCTATCACGGCAGAGTCCTTGGTTCCGCCTTAATTTGCGGCACAAAAGAGGCAACAACTTGGTCTTCGGTTGTTGACGACGATGTTGTGTTTATAGATTTTCCTACAGATCCGAATGCCGAGTTTGATCCAAGTGTCCTCCCGCCTGCGAACCAGATTGCAGCGTTTTTCTTAGAAACCTATCAGGGGTGGGCAGCGTGGATGTACCCTCCTCAGTATATTCAGGATCTTTATAAGTTTGCCAGGAATAATGGAGCCCTTGTTTGTTTTGATGAAGTTCAGGCAGGGTTTTACCGTATGGGTAAAATGTACGGTTATATGACTTATGGAGAAAACATCAGACCTGATTTGATCTGTTTAGGAAAGGGGATATCGTCCTCTTTACCGATGGCTGCTGTTGTTGGTACCGAAGAGATTATTGACGTTGATTTAGGTGCAAACTTGAGCGGAACTCACGCTGGTAATGCGCTAGGGTCTGCTGCTTGTTTGGCAAACCTTGAAGTACTGACAGATGAAGAATTTCAAAGGGAACTAAAAGAAAGAGTTAGCGCATTTGAGAGAAGAAGTCAAGATCTATTGAAATATCAATGTGTGGAGGCTATCAATGCCAAGGGCATGGTTGTAGGCATTGTATTTGATACAACTGAGAGAACAAACAAAATAGTTTTCGACTGTATTGAAAATGGAGTATTGCCAGTATGCACGTTTAGAGAATCAATCAAGCTTGGTCCACCACTGACGATACCAGTGGACGCCATTCATGAAGCCTTTGATGTTATTGAAGAGTGTATCCAAAGGAACCAATAATGCATCCGAATCTTTTGGCTTATAATGACCATGAGGTTTTTGTTTCTGAAGAGGATATTTCTGCTTATCGAGCCTCAAAAATGAGGGGAGTAAAAAAGAATATTTCTTTTGTGAGGAACAACTTTAACAAAAAATTAAGGGTGCTTGAAATAGGATCCGGAAACTCAAAATTTCTATATGCCCTAGAGGCAGAAAATATGCTAGAAGAGGGATACGGCTTTGAGATAAGTAAAAGCAGAATTGATTTTGCGGACGACTGGAAGAGAGACCTGGGAATTGATAATGTCCACAACATTGAAGAAAATATTTTAGCAACAAAGTTTAACAGGTTGCCATTTTTTGATCTTGTATATTGTGTAGATTTAGCGTTTCAGTTTTTAGACCCAGTGGAACCACAGAGTGATTTGAGGATTTTAAAATCAATTTATAATAGTCTAGAAAGTGGCGGCAAAGTAATATTAGAACTTGACTGCCATCAACGACTGATTGATAAGATGGAAAACGGAAAAATAAATACCTGGCAAGAGTTTGAAGAACCAGATCCGTGGCAATATCTTTTATGGGATTGTAGCCTAGAGAAAGATTACCTTACTTTAGACAAAACTTTTATAAAGAGGGATCTCTCGGAAACATCAAAAAGCAAAGTGGTATTAAAAAATTACCAACGCTCTGATATACTTCACCTGTTGTTCTTATCTGGGTTTGATAATATTCAGGTATTTGAAAGTTGGAATAAGGACGGTGATTTATTGGAAGATGAATTTATTGTGATTGGCGAAAAGAATGATTAATATCCGACACACTGGAATTGTTGTTAGTGATGCAGAGAGGTCAATAGATTTCTACACTAACCTTTTGGGGTTTGAGATTAAAAAAGACATGATGGAGTCAGGAGATTATATTGATAATTTTTCTGCCCTCAAGGATGTCAGGGTTCGTACCATAAAAATGACACTGGCGAATGGTGATATGGTAGAGCTTCTTTGGTACGAAACACATCCAGAACAACCAGACATGAGCAGACCAATCACCAGAATTGGCTGTTCTCACTTTGCAATGACAGTAGAAAATCTAGACGAAACTTACAATAGACTGGTAGAGGCAGGAGTGTATTTTAATAGCCCTCCACAATTGTCTCCTGATGGATTTGCTAAAGTTACGTTTTGCAAGGATCCTGATGGTAGTCTGATAGAACTAGTGGAGGAACTGCGTTGAGTTATTTGGAGAGCGTATTTTCTTTGTCTGGAAAGGTTGCCGTTGTTACTGGCGCAACTGGAGGTATAGGACAAGCGATAACTTTATCTCTTGCAGAGGCAGGAGCTAGTAAGGTTTATGCTTTAGACTTAGAAAGCAACATTGCGTGGCCAAATAAAAATATTGAGAACTATTCCATAGACCTTCGAGATAAGACTCAGATAAATAACTTTGTTAAACAAGTTAGTATCAGCCACACACACGGAGCAGACATTCTAGTTAATTGTGCTGGTGTCACGTTTACTAACGATTTTTTTAACTACTCTAATGAAGACTGGGACGCAACATATCAGGTCAATTTGTTAGCTCCATATTTGTTATCAAAAGGTCTGGCCAGAGATATGTCTGGTGGTTCAATTATAAATATAACGAGCCTTAATGCCGAGCTAGCTTTCCCTAATAATCCAGCTTACGTTACTACAAAACATGGCTTAAAGGGTTTAACAAAAGCTTTAGCCCTTGAGTTGGGGAGAAAAAATATCAGAGTAAACAATGTTGGACCTGGCTATATCAAAACAAAAATGACGAAGAAGAGTTGGTCAAATGATAAAATTCACGAAGAAAGGAAAAAGAAAACTTTCCTTAATCGATGGGGAACACCAACAGATATTGCAGGAACTGTCTTATTCCTGGCGTCTGATGCCTCTTCTTATATTACAGGTCAAGACATTTATGTTGATGGCGGCTGGACCGCAAAGGGGTTATAAAAATGACATTAGAGATGACACATGTTGATAAAGGTTGGGGCTGGGAAAGATGGATCGTCAACAAAGAAGAATATTGCGGAAAACTTCTATTCTTTAATAAAGACAAGCGATGCTCTTGGCACTATCATAAACTAAAGGACGAAGTATTCTATCTTCAGTCCGGCAAGATGTTGATCAAATATGGCGATGATGATAGCCTGGAGGAGGCGAACGAGCTAATCCTTAATGCAGGCGATAATTTTCATGTATATAGAGGACTCAGACATCAGATGATTGCCCTAGAAGACTCAGAACTTTTTGAGTTTTCAACACAACATTTTGACAGCGACAGTTATAGGGTGGTGAAAGGTGACTAAAAAGATAAAAGTAAATTTGTTTGATAGTCTCGCACCTCCGCATTACGACGAGTACTGGGGTTGTCAGAATTTTTCCAGTGAGTTTGAACCAACAAAGATTGAATGGCTCAAACAGGGAACAGGAATGGGACACCCAGAGTTTGATGGAGTAACCGTATTTACCGACAAGGATTTACTGTCTCCGTGGGTTGACAAAGTTAAAAGCAAACACAAGGTCGCTTGGATTGTGGAGTGTAGGGGTGTGCATTCGTTTGCATACGATCATATAAAATTTGTGGAGCATAAATTTGACCACGTTTTTACTTTCGATAAAGAGCTTTTGGAAAGTAGTCCAAAATATGTTCGTAATTTGATTGCAACTTCTCGTGTCTCAAATCAAGATGCGGGCGTACATGAAAAAAGTAAAATGCTATCCCTTATTGCCTCAAAACAAACAATGACTCGTGGACATCGTTTGCGACACAAAGTAGCAAATGCGATAAAGGGGAAATACGATGTTGATCTTTGGGGTGGAGCGTATAAACCGTTTGGAAAAGGCAACACGGGTCTAACCGCTGGGGCTATCCGAGAGGGGAAAACAGAACCCCTGAAAGACTACCGTTTTAGCATCACGATAATGAATTCTAGAGAGGAAAACTATTTTACGGAAACCCTTGTTGATGTATTTCGTCATGGTGTTATTCCTATCTTTTGGGGTTGTCCTAATGTGGGAGAGTTTTTCAACGAAAAAGGAATCTTGCAATTTGAAACGGGGCAACAGTTAATAGAAATACTCGATAACTTGTCTGAAGATTTGTATAACAGTAAAATAAAATATGTCAAGGAAAACTTTGAGATTGCAAAAAAATATGTGTCTATGGACGATACGTTTGCGGAGAATTTAATAAAAACTATACCGGAGCTTTTAAATGACTAGAAAATACTTGCCCACATTGTCTGAGTTGATTGATAGATTATCCATTGTTCAGTTAAAAGAGGTTTTTATATCTGAACACAAAGAGGAATATGCTGAAGAAATTTCCGATATCTGTCACGATATTCAGCTAATCTTGGACAAAGCTGAATCTATTGACGCAGAAACCATTCGTGCTATTGTTGTTCTTTCACAAATGAACTTGCACATTTGGCACAATGAGTCAAACTACAGAAAAGGCATCAAAGACGGCAATAATCTTGAATTAACTCACGGTCTTAACGGTATCAGGAACACAGCAAAGAACAAAATTCAAGAACTTGCAGGCGGAAGAAAAGATTATAAGATTGATTGTTTGGCGGCTGAGTTCAAAGACTGGGATATAAGTTGGTAAACAACACGTTCTCGGAAGTTGGAGTTTTTGATCCTGATATGTTTCGAGACTATCGGGGCGATATTTGGACAACTTATAAAAAGAAAACATCCGCAATAAAACTAGATTTTATTCATGATAAGTTTTCGTCTTCTAGGAAGAATGTAATTCGTGGAATTCACGGAGACTATAAAACTTGGAAAATGGTTAGCTGTATACATGGAGAAATTTACTTTGTTGTGGTTGATAATCGTCCGGAATCAGAAACATATCTTCAGTGGGATTGGATGATGCTTGATGATAAAGAGAGAAAACAAGTTTTAATACCCCCTGGGTTTGGTAATGGGTTTTGTGTAATGAGCGATACAGCCGTTTTTAGCTACAAGCTCGCATATGATGGAGAATATTCTGACGTTGATCAACAATTTACCTTAAAGTGGAACGATCCTCGTGTTAGCATAGACTGGCCAACCAATAATCCAATATTACAAGCGAGAGACAAATGAACATCCCTAATCATCTTAAAAAAGTTAGAGAGGTTTCCCTGAAACCTCAACATTTGATCGACTTTGAATCCAAAGTTAAGGAAACTTATGAGGCAGGAAAAATCAAAGGACCAATTCATCTCGCAAAGAACAACGAAGAGCAACTAATAGAAATATTTCAGTACATAAGTCCGGATGATTGGGTGTTTGTTCCTTGGAGGAATCACTATCACGCCCTTCTTCATGGAGTCGATCCAATAAAACTATTCAACTCCATCGTAGAAGGTAGAAGCATGGGGACGAATAACATAAAACCAAACTTTTATGCCTCTTCTATTGTGGGTGGTATTATACCTCTAGCTTTAGGTACCGCTCTTGCGCTAAAAACAAAGGGATCCAATAGAAGAGTTTGGTGTTTTGTTGGCGACATGACAATGGAGACTGGCGTGTTTCACGAAGCGTACAAATATGCAAAAAACTTCGACCTCCCCCTTCAGTGGGTTGTTGAAGATAACGATATGAGTGTTCATACACCAACCGAAATGGCATGGGGCAAAAAACAGGAAGTACCAGAAGGGGTTATTTATTATAAGTATGAAATGGAATATCCCCACCACGGAACAGGAAAGTGGGTTAATTTCTAAATGAGCTACAAGAACGAACTTATTAGAGCAATGGAGTGGCTAGCTAGAAAAGATGATACAATCTTTCTGGGGCAGGCGTGTAAAGTAAGCGGTCACGCAATTTCAAGCACACTAGAGAAAGTTCCGGACGAAAAAAGATTTGAACTACCAGTTTTCGAGGAGATGCAAATGGGGATCTCAACTGGGATGGCACTAGAGGGGTTTGTGCCTATTACAATGTACCCTCGGTTTGATTTTTTTATTCTTGCCTGTAACCAACTAGTAAATCACTTAGATAAAATGAGGGATATGTCGAAAGGTGATATGACACCTCGTGTTATTATTCGAGTCGCCGTAGGATCAAAAAACCCAATTGATGCAGGACCACAACACACACAAAACCACACTGAAGCCCTTCGCAAAATGTTAACAGAAGTAGAGGTTGTAGAACTTTACGAGGCAGAGGATATTTTTCCAGAGTTCAAAAACGCTTATGAGCGATTAGATTCAAAATCAACACTTTTAGTAGAGTATGGAGAATTTTATGGGACAAAATAATTTTACATGGCCCTTGATAAACGACAATATCACAGAGTCAGATAAGTATGCGCTAATCGACTGGCTAAGAGAGCCCAATGTTCGTTTCACTCAGTCAAAATATGTACGAAAGTTTGAAGAAGAATGGTCAAAATGGCTCGGTGTAAAATACACAGTCTTTGTCAACTCCGGTGCTTCTGCTAACTACATTATGGCATCAATCCTCAAGGAGTTGAAAGGTGGCGGTGAAGTTATTGTTCCACCGATTGGTTGGGTATCTGACATTGCTCCTATTGTAAACCTCGGCATGACACCAGTCTTTGTTGATGTTGATATGAACAGTATGGCTATCACTGCCGAGAATATTAGAAATGCTATAACCGACAAGACAATTGGGATTACCTTAGTCCATGCTCTTGGGTTCAATGGACTTTCAGACGAGCTTGTAAAAATTGCAGAAGAGAATAATTTAATTCTTATCGAGGACTGCTGTGAATCGCATGGTGCCACTCATAATGGTAAACTTGTTGGATCATACGGACTGATGTCAAACTTTTCTTTTTACTTTGGGCACCACATCACCACAGTGGAAGGGGGAGTGGTTTGTACCAATGATGAGAAAGTTTATGAGCTTGCCAAAATGTTTAGGTCCCATGGGATGATTAGAGAGGCAAGTACAACATTACAGGATCACTATAATAATAAATATCCAGATCTCAACCCGTTGTTTACATTTGCAGTCCCTGGATACAATTTAAGAAATACAGAATTCAACGCTGTTCTCGGACTACAACAGATAAAGAGATTAGACCAAGCTTGTAAGATAAGATCATTCAACCTTGGAGTATGGCTGGAGTTCTTAGACAGTGAAAAGTATTATACTGATTTTCTTTTTGAGGGAAATAGTAGTTTTGCGTTACCACTAATTCTTAGAGATAAAGATAAAAACAGGATGAATAATATAGAGAAAACCCTCAAAAGACTAGGGGTTGAGTATAGGATCGGTACGGCTGGTGGCGGGAATCAAGCTAGGCAGCCATATCTTGAGAAGTACGATCACAAAATCGTAGGGGATCTTGAGAACTCAAATCATATACACGATTTTGGTTTGTATGTAGGGAATCATACAGATCTAACGGAAACACAAATAAGAAAACTATGTGAGGCTTTAAATGTTTGTTGATTATCGGGATAGAAAAGTTTTAGTTACCGGCGGCACAGGTATGATTGGTCGCCAACTTGTGGATCTTTTAGTTGAGCGTGGTGCAATAGTATCAGTGGTATCCTTGGACCCTCCAGCAGGACTACCTCAATCAGTAAAATTTGTCCACGGTGATCTTACAGAATTTGCTGTGTGTAAGAGTTTGTGTCAGGGTATGGATTACGTTTTCAACCTAGTGGGGGTAAAAGGTTCCCCGAAGATGTGCAAAGAACAGCCAGCCGATTTTATGGTTCCAATGTTGCAGTTTAATACAAACATGATGGAAGCTGCAAGACTGGCAGGTGTTGACTGGTATCTTTATACAAGTAGTGTGGGAGTTTATCACCCAGCAGAAGTTTTTAAAGAAGATGATGTTTGGTCAACTTTCCCGTCTGAGAATGACAGATTTGCAGGATGGGCAAAAAGGATAGGAGAACTTCAGGCGGAAGCTTATAAAATTCAGTATGGCTGGGACCGTGTTTCCATCGTCCGCCCAGCAAATGTATACGGACCATACGACAATTTCGACCCAGAAAACGCCATGGTTATTCCATCTCTAATCAGAAAAGCACACGAAAACGACAAGTTAGAAGTTTGGGGTGATGGGTCTCCGATAAGGGATTTTATACATTCCAGAGATGTGGCACTTGGGATGTTGCATATGGTAGAAAACGAAATAAATGTTCCAGTCAATC
>MDSZ01025786.1_pt1 | contig 15827 bp, 18 predicted proteins | sample 811201 | NCBI WGS metagenome assembly MDSZ01 (sample SAMN05326647, study PRJNA326480) | marine metagenome | isolation source: seawater | place: Indian Ocean: North | collected 2010
CCGCAGCCCTTTCCTTCAACCTGGCGTCAAATTCCCGTTGAGCCATTTGAACTTGAAAGTCCTCAATTCGCCTTCGTCTTTGAGCAGCGGTCTCGGCAAGATCACCGAAAGCCCCTGCCGAACGGCGGATTTGTTGTCCCAGTCCTGCCGCAGCTTCTCCAACCTCGGTGTCAGCGACAACTTGCGGACTGCCAACGCCCGGAAGGCTGTCGGCACCATTGAATTTCTGCAATCTCGCCATTGTCAGTACCGTTTTGTCACCTGAATTTGAAAGCGCCGTTGTAGGCGGCATTGCCAAGCGTCGTGAAAGCCTGGGTAACACCACCCAGCATGGCACCGGTGGCGCTGATACGCCCCGCGCGGCGGCTCGAATGTGCCCGCTCCCGGGCCGTTTTCGCCTCGAAGGTCAGATTGTCCCGCTTGCCTTCCGCGCCATACCGAATTGCCTCGATGCTTTGTGCCGCTTCAAAGGCATTGTCGTCCGCGACGTCAGTCAGCGAACCGGTTTGCGATAGCCCGCGTTCGGCTCCGGCAGCCCGGTTGAAGCCGAGTGCCCTTTCGTATTTGTCCAGGGTTCGTTTTCGCTCAAAAGAAGCCTGGGTCTGGTTGACCGCCTTCTGGCGGTCGGCCAGTTCTGCACGGCGCTCTTCCGCCTTTGCCTGGGCATCTGCCTGCTGGCGCGCGCCCTGCGCTTGCACGGCGCCGCCGGCCAGCGATCCCGCAACGGAGACCGCAGCCAATATTGCTGGGTGACACATGAATTAAGGCTCCGCGTCTCGGCCGAAATTGACGGCCAGGATGGTGCAGGGTTTGCCGCCGCTGGCTGCCAGCGTAAGCTGCCCCCCGTCTTCCCATCGCGTTTCGATTGGCTGGTCGAGCACGCCAGTGCGCAAGGGCGCCGGCTCTCCGGCGGTGTCACCCGCACGGTAGTAGATCAGCTCGTCCAGAAAGGTTTCGTCTGACCCGGCCTTCAGGGTTCCGGTGTTCAGAACCGCGATGCTGCAATTGTCCACGCGCATCTTGCGGCCCATGGCCGAACCATCCTGCGCATTAACGGGAAACGGCAAGGTCTTCGCCCTCGCCGAAACATTCAGCCCAACCAGGATCTTTTCCGCTGTCTGGCCATTCGGCAGGCTCGCTTCTCCGGCGGTCACAGTTGCCGGATAGTCGGTTCCATCGGCATAAAGGATCACTTCTTCGCCTTCCAGATGCTGAAGTCCCGAGACCGAGTTTGCCGGCAGGCCTTCGTAGCGCGCGCCACAATCGAGATGCCATGCATCCTCGATCAATCCACCTGGAAACGGCCGCTGCATGATTTCGATGTACCGCCTTGTCTGTCCTTCGATGGTCCGTTTCACGATCATCCAGACGGTGTCCGCTCCAGCGCCCGAAAGGTCCGCCATACATTCCACCACACCACCGAAATCGTGGCGCTGCATGCCATAGACCTGCTGCTGGCGTTCATAGGTGAAACCGATCCCACGGCCTTTCTGGTCCCACTGCCAGATGACGCTATCGGGATATTGCTGGTAGCAGGCCCCGGAAATACCGCTTTGAAACAGATGCGACTGCACCTCGCTCACCGCCTGAGACACCCGGCCATCTGAGCCGAAGTCATAAGCCATTTCGCGCATGTCGGTTCCATATGGGCCGTAGTAGATCAGCACCGATCCCACCTTGATCGGGCTGACATCATTGGCTCCGAAATTCGTCTCAGGCTTCTGGTCGACATTCTCCGGCCCGTAAGGGTCCTGATCGGTCGCCTTGCCGACGGCACGCACCGCCCGCGTCGTGCCGACAATCAGGTCGTTATCGTCGACCAGCCACTGGATGCGGTTCACCTGTCCGGAAAGAATGCCCGCGGTCACCGCGTCGGATGCCTTCAGAACATGGGAAACGGAAAAGTTGGTGAAGTCCTCCGTCTGGCTTTCCCATATCTTCTGTGGTTCCTCGCTGGTGCCCGCGAAGGCGAGACGGTTCTTGTGCCAGCCGATTGTTTCCGGCCACCCCGTCGTGCCGGACCATGCCCCCAGCCGCCAGATACTTTGTGCCTTGGTGTCCTGCAGTGCCTGGCCGAAAAGCTGCACCTTGACCGAGGTTGCCGACTGGCGGCTGTGGATCCGGAACCAGCGCCAGAACCCGTCCGACCCTCGAAACCGGATATGCCGCCCCACGTCAGACGCCTGAAAGCCGGCACCGCCATTGATGCCAACTGTCCCTGAAGCCGTCAGCGTGAACGGGCTCTGGTCGTTGCCGGCCTGGTGAAACACCAGTTGCCCGATGGCAGAATTGTCCGAAGCAGATCCGCCGCCTTGCGTGAAGCTCAGCCGGTAATGGGTAAAGGCGGTTTCGTTGTGAAAATCATATTCCCGCCATTCGTTGGAGGCCCAGGTATCCTGACCGTCCTGCGTATCCAGAATTGTCCAGTCTGAGCCGTTGTTCGACGCCTCGATGTTCCACTGCCAGGGCATGTCGTCATTCTGGCTGTTGTCGTTCGGCGCCTGCAGCATGTAGGCGTCGATCACGACACTGCCGGGGAACTGGTATTGCACCCAACCCGTTGCCCCGGATGAAAGCACTGTCTTGCCTTCCGACCGGTTGAAAACCTGCCACGCCGAAGCGCTGCCGTTGGAGGCAGACACCACTCCGCTCGGGGCTGTGTTCGATGTCATTTTCGGACCAGCATTGCCCGTGCCGGCCGGTTTCAGGTTCGTCGGCGAGATATTGACATCCAGATAGGGCCCGTCCCTGAACGACATCGGTTCGATCGCCCAGGAAAGTTCCGACAACCGCTTGAGCGCCTGCGGGGCAACGCCGCCACCAGCGATGAACAGCGTGTCGGTCGACTGTACGAATTTCAGCCGTGGCAAAACCTCGGAGGAATAGGGTGTCGCAACCTCCACGGTGCCGACCCGCCCCTCGCTGGTGAATATTCGAAACATGTGGTCGCCGAACTCAAGCATGTAATATTGACCGTTTCCGAACTCGAACGGGATCAACCAGCCTTGCCGACTGCTGTCCTTGAGTTCCGCAATGAATTTGGTGCCGCCGCGACGGCGCAGGCCGCCGCGTTTCAGTGTCAGAAAATTCCGGCATTCGGCCAGGGAGGACCGGAACAGTTCCAGGTCCGAACGATAGATCAGCTCCGGGTCGAGTTCGCCCCGGCTGAACGTGGCTTGAAGGTGATAGCTCATCTGTTTGCAATGATATCCAGGTCAATCATGGGCAGCGGCGTGCCCTGCAGGGCGTCGGATGTTCCGGCCTGGTCGAAGGCTTCCCGCGCCGCCTGGCGCAAGGCTTCCGCACGGCTGTTCTTTCCGGTGATCGAATGGGCGCAGCCTGCCGCCAGAAACAGGGCGAACCCGTTCACGAACAGCGGCGCGAATTCGGCCTCCCGCACCACCCGGTGCACATGGCGGAGCGGAAACGGCGGCGGATGATCCGACATGATGCGCTGACCCACCACTTCGAAGGGAATTATCCCACCTCCCGGCGATCCGCCAACACTCTGCTGTGGAATGCGAAGCGTGTCGGCCGGCAGCTTGTACTGGTAGGCCCAGCGAAACGGCGGTTTTTCGGTTTCCGCAGGCAGGTTCACCAGCTCAATGGCAAAGTCCCAGTCGTGCATGGCCAAATAGGCATCCCGGTGCGCTGCATAATGGTTCCTGAACCAGCGCGACGCGACGGAGGAAAAATCGAAGTCGCGGATGGGCGCTTCCTTCAGATGCGCAAGCGCAAGGTTCGCCATCTCAACGGCTGTGTTGACGGTTCCCGACATGAAATAGTTTCCTTGAAAGGGTCAGGCGGCGGCAAGGTCGCCGGCTTTGGCCTCATAGGCAGCAAGCGCCTGAACAGCCTCGTATTTGTTGGCGGCTTTTACGCCGGCATAATCCGCGGCCATGGCCTGCTGGGTCTTCCAGTGCTCCTTGCGCCAGCCTTTGGGCAGCGGCTTTTCGGCCTGTGGCTGCCTTGCTGCCCTTTGCTTGCGGTTCCAGTCCGCGGCCAGCGCATCCGCCAGGTGTTCCTGCCGCTTTTCGGCCTCGGTTTTGGGTGGGGCGCACCGGGCCAGAAAATCGGCTTCGTGTTGTTCTTCCAGGCGCTGGAGATGCCGCAAGCGGCGTATGATGATCTCGTCCATGTCTGGCCTCTTTTTCGAGAAAATGAAAAAGGGCGGCAAACGCCGCCCGAAGAAGTTTGGCAGGCCCTGACTTGATCAGGCCCATGAGGGGTCGAACCGACCAAACAAAAAGCCCGCAGGAAAGGCTACGGGCAGAAACGTCGATCGGTCCAAAAACGTAGGGGTGGATGTCTGCGGTCGCTCGCCTCCAGACTGCCCGCTGGGTACGCTGTCAGATGTTCACCTTCAGGCAGGCCAGCTTCACGTTCTTGCGGTTGTATTTCCGGTCCCAGTTGGCCGCGTTGCGCAGTTCGGCCAGGCTCGCTCCCTGGGATTTGGCAAGAGAAGACGCCGTGAAATCCATTCCGGCCGGATGGATCAGCTCGAAACGGCGGGTGGTCAGATAGTCGGCACCGCCGCCGTCGCCAATGTCCGGATCACGAGTGATTTCGGTGCCTTCGTTGCCGTAGATCGTCGAGCGGCTCGGCACTTCGTCGATATGCATGAAAGCGCCCGGTGCAAACAGGAAGCAGGAGTATTCGTCCGAATTGGCCCCGGCCGTCACCGGCATCATTTCCGAATGCACCACCATCATCCCGGCGTAGTAGGGCACCTCGAACGGCGCTTCGGACGGTTTCTTGAACTCGATCTTTTCGTCGTCCAGAAGCGTGCCGTAAACGAAGCTGTGCATGGCGATCACGCGCAGGTCGTCCAGGTTTTCACCCATGGTCAGGCGCGCACGGTTGATCGCCTGATAGCTGATGCGGTTGGCAGCCGTCGGCGAACCGACATCGGAATAGATGGAATAGACCATGTCGCCGCTGTCATTGGCGACATTGTCGGCGATCACGCCTTCAGCCGTCGCAATGATGCGCTCTTCCTTGCGGCGTCCCCAGTAAGCGCTGATCCGCTCCGCCACCCGGTTCATGGCGCTGTCGCCCCGGCCCGTTGCGGCATAGCTTGCCACCGTCTTGGCACCGTATTTCTTGGCCAGGCGGTGCTTGTAGGCCTTCATGTCGCTGGCGGTGATCTTGCTGACACCGATCTTGTTATCACTGTCATCGATCACCGTCGGCTCGGCATCATCGAGGTCTTCCCAGTACGGCACTTCAATCTGGTTGCCACCGGCCTTGAAGCGCTTGCCGATTTCCGGTGCCGGACCGGCCAGAATGCCGGATTTTTCCAGCATGATCAGCTTGGCCGGCTTGTTCTCCGCCATATAGGGGGTGAACACACGCGGGACGACGATGTCTGAAATTTGAGATGTCATTGAATTTCCTTTGATTTTGACAATTTTCCGGCTCTAACGGACTGCTGTCGATGACGCACGTTTCCTCGCCATGGCCGCAGGCAATTTGCCAAAAAGTCGCCCCTTCCAATTTTGAAGTAGCTGAAGCAACGTTCCGGTTGAAAAAAGAAATACGCAGTTTTGGAGGACTTCCGTTTCCTCGATTAACGGGGCAGAAATCGCTCAAAGCGGGTAAGATCGCTCAGCCGAGGTGGCAATATCGCGATGACAGTCACAGGCCTGCGTTGCTTTGACGGCAAAGCGCACAAAGGACTTCGCAAGTGAGCAAGGATCTGGCGTCTGATGGATCCGATTTGTGAGGTAATGCATCGGACCACGTAAATTCGAGGAGTCGTTCAGTTAAACGACAACACCCTTGAACCCGAACAACTCCGGGTTTCGTCCAGCAGAAAGGATAAGCTGCTTCGCCTTCGTCGGCTGATGGTCCAAAAGGAAGGCCTGCTGTTTGAGGTCGGGTTTTCTCACGTCGAATGGATTTGCATTCTTCAGATTATCAGGCTGGAGCATAGAGCGAGCTCTACTCGGTTTGGCGCTCGGAATGGGACCGTTCTCAAAAGCCTCACCGCTCTTCGGTTCGCTCAAGGATGGCGGCGGAATATCACTTTCGCCACGCAACGCGGGCTGACTATCCCTCGAACGGTTGTCATCCGCTGCCAAATGAGGTCTCGGCATCGGAAACGGAGCAGAAACATGGTTTCGTAATCTGTTGCCATGCGCCGACTGACCATCCAATTCAGGATCTGACTGCGCCGATCCTGCAGGTAAGACATCTTTGTTGCCGATCAGATCTTCGGTAAAGCCTGGGACTGGTTTTTCAAATTGATGCCTTGTTGAATTCAGCAATTCCTGTGGCGAAATCCCGAAAGACTTCAGGACCGTCCCCGCCACGCTGTTGCTATTTTGGTTGTCGATTCTGTAATCAAGGTTTTGAGCATTGATCCGATCAATAGCCCTGCGAGCTCTTATCCTGTATGCCTCGATTTCAGCCGGCGTCCCCGCGATAATTGTTGTCTGGTTGTCGACGAGATGCCCCATCCTTGAAAAATTATCCAAGTGACCTTTGATCGTATCGCTTCCGTCCCAGGGTTTTCCTATTGGAATTATATTATTTTGCCTGTCATGTGAAAGTCCGTTGACTTCCCAGATCTGCTTGCCGGTTTCATCATGAGCTGTGATGACAATATGTGAGGCAACTCCAAACAGCTTGTACTCACCGATACGTATCGTTTGCTGTCCGTGATTATCCATTACTTGGCCCTTATCTAAATGTTGTCAGACCAACCGCCCTTTTCGCAATACCATTTCGGTGCGGAAATCAACGAACTTTCCGAGCCCTCCCGACTGAGGCAAAGCTCACCTTTTCGGGATTTTTTTTGCGTATAAATATACGGGGGAGGCGGTGGAAAACCGAGAAATGCGGCGGTTCTTTTGTCGGCATATTCTTGCTTCACGACATAAGTCATATCTTGAGTTTTGTCGCAAATTCTCACTATTCGAAAATATTCGTTGTATACGCGAGAAATCCTCTCCTGATCCGCGCCAGCAAGACCGGTTTTCATTTCTTTCTCAAGCCGTTCGAAAATCGGTCCGGGATCACAGGCCGAAACCACCGTTTTCCCGTTTGCACCTGATAAATTTCTCTCTTCATCTGACGCGCAGGCAACGAGAAACAGGCCCAACAAAATGCCCGATAGTCTTGATAGTTTCACAATCGAACTCTCCGATTTTGATCTTTTGATACCGGCATATTGCTCATGATATGTTCCAAAAAAACCTTTAATTGCATCCGGTTAGAGAACCAGGCCTTCGCACCGGAGACTGAAAAGATCGCCAGATTTTTCTGCCGGGGTGTCTGACCTGCTCCACAGACGGATTGCTGGCATCAGTTGGCACGATTGCTCATGGCACAGCACGACTTTGCAGGCAGGTGTCAGCTTGTGCAGGTTTATGGAAATGCGCAGTAAACCGACACCTGCCAGCGAGTTTCATCTCTCTTCGAGCGCTGTGGAAAGTGGTAGGCTCGCAGGCCCCATGAAAACCAGAGCCTGCATCTCCAGGCACTGAAGCTGCTCGGCAGAGCCGGGTTCGGCGCCGGAATAAACAACCATGGTGTTTTCCTGTGTACCGTCGTCAGTTCCTGCAAACTCAAAAACCGATGTGCAAGGCGTTTCTAGAATCTTGTCCCGATAGGAAAACTCGAAATCGTCGAACACTGACATTGGCGGGCCGAACTCAACGAGAGTGCCCCGACCATCCTTGAGCCTCATCAAATCAAAAATGGATAACCCGAGCGATTGAAAGAATTCTCCTTGTGGCGCAAGAATTTCAGTCAATTCCGTACTCTTATCGCCACTGCTACCATCCGATCCCGGCTTCTTGTCCAGATCGAGATTGAGCACGGTAATCGTATTGGAAAGCTGGTAATCCAACGCATCCACCGGAGTGCTGTAATACTCGTTCCGTCCATAGGGCAGATGCGAGATGCCATGGCCTGGAATGTCCGGAAACTGCTCCGCATTCTGTTCGATTTCCTCGGGCGAAAAGCCCAGATAGACCACACGGACATCCTCCGCGACCTGCACCTTGAACATTGCGGGATCGAGGCTTGAATTGACATAGCCCTCTATTTCAGACCGAAGAACTTCAGGTTGCTGTTCCCACGGGATGACTGCACCCTCCGCGGCCAGGCAAACCGACGGCAGAGCAATAACCCCCGATACTTTCAGAATTGCCCCAAAGCCTTTGATAAAACGAAAGGTGTTCATTTTCATTCCGGATCCCTTTATATATCATCGCTCTCGAACAAAGGCATCGAGACGCTGAACAATCAGAATATGTTCATTATTTGTTCCTGATCAACCCTTAATTGAAATTGGCACGAAAACCTCTTCCGAAACCGGCGGACACGATCATCTGGGGTACCCGCAAAGGGTTGTTTTCCAGAAGATTCGATTGTTGCCTGTGGGCCGGATTACCGATCTTGACAGATTTGCCATATGCGGTCTCAAGTGATGCTTGTGTTGCCGCCAAGCGCGCCTGAGGATCAGGCAACCCAAGGTTTTTAGCTGCGATATAGACATTGCGAGTGAATTCGTTGACGAGATTTTTCATTAAGTTTACCGCCTTAAATATACTAGTAGTTCTTCCTGCGAACGAATTAAAAGCGCAGGAAAATTTCTGCACAGAAGAATGGATACCTTACGATTTCACGATGATCGACGACCTACTCTTGATAAAACACGCTTATCACAGCGCGAGATGCCAAAAATTAGAGGGAAAAACCTTTGTCTGCCGCGAGAAATGGCCTGGCTCTGACGATGTCAGTGTTTATCAGGTACACGCAGAAGTACTGGAAACCGGCGACCTAGCCTTCTGGTCTACAGATATTGATCCATCCAGCGAACCGTGGATCATTCCCAGGTGCGAGGAACTCACCAACTAACAGGGTTTCGCTCCCCACTGGCTTTCTTCGCGTGTACCGACATTCGGGTTAAGCACATGATCTGCCAGATCAACAATCGAAAACCGGAACCAAACGCGATTTGCACTCATCCCCGCCGCGGCAACTTGAAAAGACTGCTTGTTACAGCCCGAACAACCGTGGATCCCGCCCCGCTGCGACGATCATCTGCCGTGCCCGCAAGGGGCTGTTTTCCAGAAGGTCCGACTGCTGCCTGAGGTCCGGATTGCCGGTCTCGAAGGGGTTGCCGCCCTCCCCACCCGCGCCAAAACCGTTCAGGCCGTCTTCCGCAAAGGCGCTGTCGTGGATGAAGGCGAGCAGCTTCACCGCCACGGGGTCCGTCACCTGCTGCGAACCGTCGCTGCCAGCCGTGGTCAGGGCGCCTTTTTCCGCAAACCATCCTGTCAGGTCCACCCCGGCCGTCTTCAGGGTGCTCAGCGCCCGGTCGGCCTTGGCAATGGCGTTCTGATAGCCGTCGCTGTCCGGTTCGCCATATTCCCTGACCAGGGAAAGATGCGCAGCCTCGGCCGCCTGGCCCTGTTTCTGCGCGGCGTCAAAAGCCGCTTCCTCCTGGGCGGAAAACTGCTCTGCCATCTTGCCCACCCACCGGTCGTGCAGCTTCTGCGCTGCCTCGGGGTGAAGCCCCGCCTCCTTGAACCAGTCTCCGGCTTCCTGCGCAAAGGCCTGGTCGTAGGGAAAGTTTTCCGGCAGCGTCTCGGGCATCTTGAAGCGATAGCCGTCCTTCGGCGTCCAGCGGCTGGAAACATCGGCATAAAAGGCCGCCTGTTCCTCGCTGCCGGCCGCCTCGCCTGGAACCTGAAGCGCCCCGGACAGTCTGTCTTCCAGCGAGTGATAGCCTTCCAGAATGCCGGCGGTATCGTGCCAGCCATAGCTGGCGGCCATGTCCCGGTCGGCATCGCTCAGGCCGTCGATGAAACCTCCCCCCTCCGAAGGGTGATGCCCCATACCATCGTGTCCAGAACCGTCGTGCCCGCCGGCCTCCGGTCCTGCTGCCGGCTCAATCGCGTCGTACATCGTCAATATTCCTCGTCAGTTTCGAACTCGGGCAGCATTTCCAGCCGGGCGGCTTCCTGCAGCGCGGCGTGCTCTTCCGGCGGAATGCGGATCATCGACAGGATGCGGGCATAAAGTGCCTTGCGCCCGTCCAGATAACCGCCCGCCCTCGGCTCCAGGTTCACCGGCGGCGCCTGGTAGATGCCGCATTCGGCGGCCAGGTCCGCCAGCACGATTTCGCCGTCCGGGCACAAAAAAACGGACCGATAGGCCCGTTCCAGCATTCCAGCCCGCTCCCGGCGCCGCCGGGCGGCTCGTTTGAGGCTACGCCAGACCATCCAGCCCTCCCTCGCCGCCCAGGGCCTGCAGAAGCGGCGCCCCGTCGCGGGCGATCCGCGCCATGCTTTCGCCGGTCGCAAGCTGCTGCTGTTGCTGCTGCTCGGCCGCCCGTTCCTGCCGAAGCGCCTCCACCTCTTCCGGCCGCCGCCTCAGCTTGGCGGGCAGCCCCAACGCGCGGCGGGTCAGGTCGTATTCGGCTTCCCGGTCGTGCAGATCCAGAATGGAGGGATCGGCCCCCGCTGCAATGCCGAGATACTCCTGGAAGCCCATGATCGCCTCGAAATGCCCGGCCTCGCGCATCTGGTCGATGGGCGCCGTCGGCGTCAGGGTCACATCGCCCTCCAGCACGCTTTGCGGCGGGGCAAGGGGCGAACCGGGGGCAAAAGCGCCCCTTCGTCCCAGAATGCCGATCTCACGTTCGAACAAGGCCTCGTTTCCGGCCATGATGTTGGTGGAGAACGGCCCGATCATGTCGGCCATTTCCTTGCGGCGGATATTGGCTTCCGTTGCCGTGCGGCCATTGCCTTCCAGCAGCGTCTGCCACAGGTCGCCATAAAGCCCCACCCGCAGCTTCTCGCGGATGGTCTCGATCTGCGCATCCGCCGCGCCCGGGTTCACCGTGTCGATCATCGGCCGGAACAGCGGCCGGCCCTGTTCGTCGATCAGCCCGGGGTTGATCCGGCCGGGGTTGAGGTCAAGCTGGCGCTCCTGCGCATGGGTGGCGATCGGCGGGCGCACCGCCTGCGAACTGGCAATCAGCCCGTCCCGTGCCAGGCTCTGCAGGCTCTTGATGTCGCTCATCAGCTTTGCCTGCGGCGGCGAGCCATAGGGCGACAACCCGTCCCGGTCCCACCGGCTGATCACCAGCGGATATTCGAAGAAGCCGCCCCGCCGGCAGATATGCCCGCTGTCTTCCTCGAAGTGGATGCTCTCGAACCGGGATTTCCTGGTGTCGGTTGCCTGGGCGTGACCGCCTTCGCGCACAAAGCAGGCATGCACGAAAGTGTAGTCCGTGTTCTTGCGCTTCGCGTCGGCTGCGTCTTCCTTCACCTTGGGCGACACCTTGCCGGCATATTCCTTCACCGCCTGCCACGCCTTCAGCGTGCGCACCCGAAAGAAGCCGCAATCGTTGCCCTGGGCATCGATGACCAGGTAAATCTCGTAAAGCGGCACATAGCGGTAGTGAACCGGCGTGCGGATATCGGCCAGGCTGTCCTCGTTTTCGACCGGAAACAGCACACCCGTCCCCAGTTTCACGGTGGACAGCAGACGCGAGCGGTTGGCCAGCGCAAAGCCGGAACGCCCCGAATACCGCACACGGAACAGGTGATCGCGCACCAGTTCGAAAAACTCCTCGTCCGCCTGGCTGGGCGCCGGCGCAAACGGATCGCCAAAGCCGACCCCATGCCAGGGAAACCCCTCGGGCATGGTCAGCGAGCCGATGCCGGAAGCAAGCCTGTCCAGCAGCCAGACGGCGGTCGGGTCGTACAGCTTGCGCGACCGGTCCCGTGCGGCAGACCCGCGCAGGGCGCTCATGCCATCCCGGGCGCTCACGCCGCCGGGCCGGTTGAAGGCCCGCTCCATGTCCGGCGCCGTATAGGTGACATAGTCCTGCCAGTCCGCCTCCACCCATTGGCGTTCCGCCCGGGCCGATTGCAGCTCGGTTTTCAGATCGTCGACAACTCCCATCACGCACGCCCCAAAAGTGTGACACCGGGCCGCGAGGCACTGCCGTAATCGGCAACGCCCAGCGGGCCGGTCAGGTTGGTGGCCCGGGTGTTATAGGCGACCGCCCGGCGCCGGCGCCCGTTTTCCTGCAGGTTGCGCGCCTGCCGCTGCGGGTCGGGTTCGCGCGGCGGCGGCGGTGTCGGTTCCGGGTCCGGCTGCTTGGAGCCTCCCCCACCAAACATGCACATGGGTGGTCCCTTTCTCTCAATGTCTTGAAAACGTGTAATCGGCGCCGCCCACCGGCACGGCGGCAGCGCCCCAAGGCCGGTCCGCGCAGGCGGCCGGAAAAAGATCGAACGGACGTATCCGGCTGCGCCAAAGCGTTCCTGCCGGCCAAGCCGCAATTTTCCAAAGTACCGGTATGAGGTCTGTTTTAGCCTTGTTTTGACGAAGCGTCCAGCAAGGCCAGATGTCTGAACCTGTTGTTCAGACACGCATTTCCGGAAATGCTCTTGCCACTCAAAGGCTTTTTGAAGCTTCCCGGTTGTGCGCCCTGGGCGGTGTTTTTTCACCGCGCCCCGGTGGAAGCTCCATCCAGCGGCGCAGCTTTACCGGGCGCTGCGGCAGCCAGCGCCGCCGGAATGTTTCCAGCCGGTGCGGCAGGGGCCTGCCGCGCGGCCCGCCTGCTGTTGTTTGGGATGTGCGCCTGCCACGCCCTGTCCCGAGCCCGGCCGACATTTGCCTGAAAGTCTTCCGTCAGCAAATGGCGCTGTCCGGTCTCGTCGTCATAGGTCAATGTCATGCGCGGGCCGTAGCCGTCCTCGTCCGCCGGGGCCTGCTGCCTGTCCCGGCCGGTCTTGTCATTTGGCATCAGATGCCATTTCGCGGCGCGTACACCCTGTGCTTTCAGCAGGTCCTCAACGTCCTTGCGCACGTAACCATGGCCGTCTTTTTCAAGATCCGGATAGGCTGTCTCGACCGGATATTTCAATACGGTTCCTTCCGCCTCCGGCGCGAAGGCCGAAAGACCCCACATCTGCTTGAACCGGTAAATCGCATAGTCCCTGGCAGCCTCCTTGTGGCCGCCCAGTTCGACATAGCTTTGCCTGAACAGCCTTTCGTAATCCGCAAGCGCTTCCGCCTCTTCGGCAGCAGTTCTGCCGATCTGCCGATATCGGTCATAGGAACTTTTTCGGGCCAGATCAGCAGATGCAGCCAAACCGGCTGAGGCGTCAGCAACATCGGCCGCCGTTGTGGCACTCACGCCGTCCAGCTTGCCGGTGCCCACTTCGGCCCCAACTCCGCCGGCTCCAGACACGCTGCCCTCAGACACGCCGTTTTGGCGCGCCTCCTCAAAACCAGGGGCCAGAATGGCGGAAGAGCCTGGCAGAACCGGCTTCTCGCCCAATGGCACTTGCCCGCCATCCATCAGGATGGTTTCAGAAGAAAGACTGCCGTCCTCCAGCCGCGGTGCCGTAAGCGGCGCATCTGTCGCCGCCACCGGGGTCGCCGCCATCGGGGCCGCCGACAACAGTTGCCTGACCTGTCCCCGGCGCAGCTCTGCGTCTCTCGTCAGGGTGTCAGTCAATTCTTCGCGTGTTGCGCCGCGGTTTGCGGCCTGCTCCACGGCTCCGCCGGCCTCAAGCGCGTTCTGTATCCCCTGCAGCGCCTGCAAGGCCTCTTCCTCATCCTCGCTGCCGGCAAACGCCCAGTCGATTGCGCTGCCAACCGCGCCTGTCAGCGCGTCCCGGCCATAAACGTAGGCCCCAAATGCCTCCGAACCTTCCACGGTTGTCGCAATTTCGGCCATTTTCCGGATCACCAGGTTGTCCGGATAGGCTTCGCCATAAAGCTGGGTCAAGGCGATAATGTCGTCCAGATTGCCCAGAACGTCCCAGGCCTTTTTCAACGGCCCGACAGGCGTCAGCGAAACGGCCAGGTCGAGGCCCGCCTCCGCCGCCATGGACTTCAGATCGTCCTCTGTAAACTCCAGCCCCAGCTCTCTTGCCGCCTGCGCAAACGGTATGTTCCGCTCGTCCGCACGTGCCTGAACCATTGAAAAAACCGGAACGGCTGCAAGACCAAGAACGAAAACCGGCGCGCCTCGACGGAACAAATTCGTCGCATGTTTGCCTATCTTAAGCGCCTGGGCGTGTTCAAAGTTGTCCGGCAAAACATACGTATGTTTTTCAAGCGGATGCGTCGTTACCCTCCTCCCCGGCTTTGCGGAAAGGTCGTAACGACCGGAAGATATCCGATTGCGAAGGGCGGTGAACTTTTCTTTTGTAAAAGGCACATCCGGATGGGCACTCAGCCAAGTCAGAGCCGAGCGTGTGCTCAAACGGTCGAATTTCAATTGGTGCAGCGGGTGGTTTTCACCAAAATTATTGTCCAGCAGGCCTATGTCTCTGCCGATCACTTCAAAATCGTATGTGTCCCTGTTCCGCCACATGAATTTGCGGATCGACATATCGGCCACTTCGCCGCCGCTCTCGTGCCGCTTTCCTTCGGGATCGAACAGTTCTTCCTCTGGCTTGCCTGTTTCCTGGTCAATTCCCTCCACCGGATCGATTTCCACGATGCGGTGAGCATTCTCGTCCAGCCATCGTTGAAGGATCTTTCCCCTAGGGCTTTCCCACTCTTCGGCTTTTATCAGCTCGGCTTGAAAATCCCCGCTGAAGAAAAACTTGTCACCCCGGTTCGCGATCGCATTCAAACCCTGAACCGGGTACTCTCCAGATCCCACTCTTCCGATAAATGTCAGAATTTCGGAGGCATCAAGGAGAGTAACCTTCTCTTTCATTTCGCCCCCTTGTCTGAAAAGGCGATATCCGTCGAATGCTCTCTTTCAGCGTAAGCCCGGGTCTCCGGAGCCGCCAGGGATGGAAGCTCTCCGATCGCAACCCTGTAGGCTAGGCGCCGGCCGGGATCGAGGTTACCGTCATAGGGGATCTGCGTTTTCATCGCATACCAGCGTTCGAAGTCGTACACGGTTTCGTTGTCCGCCCACGGGCAAAGCTCATCAAACCCCTCATCATCCCGGCCAAAATCCGGATTGGCAGTCAGATAATCGCGCCAAGCACCTGATTTCTTCAGCGCCTCAAGAACTTCCGGATGCCTGAGGAATAACTCTGCGAAATGGAGGATTATTTCATATGGCAATTTGGGTGCCCGGGGTCTTGTTGGGCTCCACGAACTGTATTTGTCGAAAAAGGCCCTGCCTTCTTCCGTTTTCTCAAATGCGGCCAGCTCTTCCCGCCAGCCGGTAATGTCGTCAAAATCCGCCATGGGTCCTGTTTCCAAACTCGTCTCAAATGTTCACTAATTGTTCCGAAGCTCTTTCAGCCCCGCTTTGTGGTGGCGATCAATCCTTCCAGCCCGAAGTTTTTCATGATCGGGCTGATTTCATTGGCATCTATCGCAACAATCTTCTCCATCAAGCCTCCCTCCTGGAAAGGAGACATAAAGCGTATAATTTTCCTTGATGAAGTCTCGAGCCTGCTCAGTTCTGAGTGATGTCAGCCTGCCCTCCTCAAGATCGATGGCCAGCCTAGTGGCAACAAAAATGCGGTTATTGTCTACTTGAATCCGGGATTTCATCAGGTACCAACGTCCGAAGAAAATAATGGTATCGTAAGCATCGATAGGATGGAGTTCCTGGTATTCCTCGTCATAGGCCTCAAGGTCATGTTCCTCGACGTATTGAGCAAACCAGAGTGTCTTCTTCAATGCCGCATGAAGTTCCTCGTCGGCATGGATGAGCTCCACTACCTGAACCAGGTTTTCATAAGGAACTTTGCGGCCGCGGTAGCGCTTGTTGCCGGCAAAGAAGGCCCTGCCTTCTTCCGTTTTCTCAAATGCGGCCAGCTCTTCCCGCCAGCCGGTCAAATCTTCAAAATCCGCCATGGGTCCTGTTTCCA
>MDSZ01178919.1_pt1 | contig 15827 bp, 8 predicted proteins | sample 811201 | NCBI WGS metagenome assembly MDSZ01 (sample SAMN05326647, study PRJNA326480) | marine metagenome | isolation source: seawater | place: Indian Ocean: North | collected 2010
GTCGTCGGGCGAGGAAGGAAGAAGGTTTCGCGAACCACCATTATTTTTCTTCTTCAGTAAAAAGTATAACGAACTTTTTATTCTTCTTCTTCTTTTTTATTATTTAATTATTGGACAAATTTTTTCGTGTGTAAAAAGTCTCTCTCCTCAAAAAAACTTCGATTTTTTTTTTGTTCTTCATTCATTCATTCATTCATCGAATAATACAGAAGAACGATCGTTTACGTCATGGGCGCGTTGGCGTCTGTGCCCATGACGCTCCAAGAAGAAGAAGAAGAAGAAGAAGACCACCACCACCACCACAACAACAACAACAACAAAGACGACAAAGAAGGAAGAAAAGAAAGAGGAGAAAAAAAACGCGCCGGAAAGAAGAAACACAAGTGCATCATCGTACGAGAAGTCGATGGACAACGACAGTTATTAGACAATGATGATGATGGAAAGCAACACATTTTGCATCGCAAGTCGATTTTGCAAATCGTCTGGACGTTACCGAAACGATTGCGGATGTCCTGGCGACTCCTCTTCGACTCGAAAAAAGACGGGACGTCGTTCGCCAAACTGGTCGAGACGCTGACGGCGGTCGACGCGACGAGCTTTTGCATCGCGGTGGAAGTCAAACAAGAAGAGCAAAAAATAAGGGAAGAAGAAAGAAGAAGAGGGCCGGATATTTTCGGTGCCTGTGTTGTCTTTCCAAAAGGCCAAGGGTTGAAAACGAACGCGACGGAGTGGAAAAAATACGGGGCGACGGCCGAGAGTTATTTGTTTACGTTTCCTCGAGAACACCCCGCGGGGAAAAAAAGGCAACCCAAAAAGTATCTCGCGAGCGCGACGACGGATGGACACTTCGTGTGGTGTTGTCGCGACATGGCGTCTTCGGAAAGATTCCCAAACGGATTAGCGTTCGGAGGGAAAGAATATCCCATTAAACATTTCGCGATGCACATCGACGAACACATGGAAACTTTGACGACGAGGAAAACCGGAGCGACGTATGAAGGATGGGGTTCCCCCAACAAGAGAGATTCAGACGACGTCGAGCCGTTTTTCCAACCCATTGAGAACGAAACGTTGACCATCGAAAGAATAGAAGTTTGGCAAATGGACGTTGACGACGAGAGAGAAGAGAAACCGAAAAAGAAGAATAACATCGTGGCGGAAATGGACGGGTCCGCGGCTTTGGCGAAAAGAATGGTGGGAAAAAAAGAAGAAGGGGGCGTTTTATCGGAGAAGTATCGCGAGGCGCGCTTCTTGGCGAACGTAGGAAGCACAAGAGTCACGTTAGAATAGATAAAATAAAAAAGATATACAATGTAGTACAGCACGGTAGGTAGTAGTAGTAGTAGTAGTAGTTACAACATATAAAAACTTTCTCTCTCTTCCTTCGGAACTAACTTTTTGTTCGCTCTTCTCTTTTCTTCTTCTCCATATCTAGCAATTCAACCCGACGAACTCTTCGACGTACGTTTCCAATTGCTTTTGCGCGGCTAAATAATTTTGCAACTGCAGTTGAATAGCCTCGTCCGCCGGCGAGCTTTTCAATGCATTTTCAAAAGATGCTTTCGTGAACGAATCCGTCAACGATTTATCCACGTCCATCGAACCAGACGCGTTGCTCGCGACGTTGTTTACCACTTCTCCGTCGGCGTTCCCGTTGTTCAATTCTTTCAACACTCGTTCGTTGCACAAAATGTAATCGCACCCAGCCATAGCTTTGGCGTCTGCGGCGGAACGAATCGACGCCGCTAAAATCTTACTCGGACTCCCCGAGGATTGAATAAAATTCATCGTATCTCGCGCCAACTGCAACGCATCTCCTCCGTACGAGTTAATTCGTGCGTAATAAATTTGAATCAAACTCGCGTTTGCGCTTGCCGCCGCCGCCGTTTGTTCAAAGCAATAACACAACGTCGCGTGACACGGCACGCCTTTATTCTCCAACTCCCTCATCGCTTGCACGCCTTCCCACGTCGCCGGAATCTTAAACAAAAGCTTATCCGATTTTACGTTCACTTCTCGAAACATTTCCATCAACCGTTCCGTCTTTTCGACGATTTCAGCCGTCGTCGACTTCTTCGCGTCCACTTCTACGCTCACCCTCCCTTCCACTCTCGACGCGAACTTCGCCGCTAAATTCACCGTCGCTTTATCGATGACGAGTTCCAGCGTCTCTTCTTTCGAATCTGACGACTTTGACAAAGACGACGACAAAGACGTTTTTTGTTGATCGCCTTCTTCTTCTTCTTCTTCTTGTTCTTCTTCTTTCTCTTTCGCGTATACCAGCGCGCCTTCCAGCGCGCCTTTATCAAAATTGTTTGCGTTTTGTATCGCGTGCAACACCACCGCTGGCGACACCGTTGCCGCTTGTGGGCCTAACTCGCCGAATGCATTCAACGCCGATTTCGTGTCGTACAAGACCGAGGAGACTTTTTGCAGTTTCGACAGGTCCGAGGAGGACGACGACAAAGACGAAGTTTCGTCCAAGGTCGAGTGTGCACTCCTCGACGATGATGCCAAAGTCGTCATTTTGGTCATGTTGGTCGCGCGATGATTTTGACGATGATGACTCGGATGGAGAGGCCTTTTACGATATTTTTGTCGATGATGGTGCCGATTAGTATTTCGCGCTTCCCCGCTTTGGCGCGCCGAAGACACGCGACGACGCGGTATCGTCGTCGTCGTCGTCGTCGTCATTTTCGACGAGGGCGAACGAACGGCAAACGACATCATCATCATCATCATCATCGCGACGATTTTGTTGTGCTTTTTGGAGTGTACTACTCACACGCGTATATCAAACTTTGCTTCTTCTTCTTCGAAGATTTTGGAAAGCGCTTTATTAGTGTGGTGTCCCGTCTTTTTTGTGTCGAAAGAAGAAGACCAACAAGACCAAAAAGTATAATTCTTCTTTTTTTTTGGATTTTTTTTTAACTGGATGATGACACAATACTAATGGAAAAAAAGTCGAGAACGCAAACGCGTACTAGTAGTATTGGAAGAAGAAGAAGATGTCGTCAAATCGTACGAAAACGCGACAAATGCGACGACGACGAGGAGGAGGAGGAGGACGCGCTTCTTTTATATATTTTTGAGTGCGTTTCTTCGTATAAAAACAGCTCTATACTCTAAAAAGTTTCAATACAGATTATTTATATTGTTGTTGTTGTTGTTGTTGTTGTGTTCGTGGCCTTTGTTATGCACGTCCCCACTCCCACGCTAATCGCCAATGCCTTTCTCTCTCTCTCTCTCTCTCTCTCTCTCTCTCTTCACCCTCTCTATTTATGAATGTTTAACCACGCCGCGTTGTCAATGTTATGTTGTTATACCAGCGATCAAACATCACCACCCTCTAAAAAAGCTATAACCGAATACATACGTACTTACGAAAAAGTACATGCGTAAAATTTTAGTTGTCTTCTTGCTTTTTTTGCTCTTCGATGATGGTCAACTTGATACCCTTGCCCTTCGGTAAAGAAACCATCGGCTTGTTGCCGGTACCAATGGCAAAAACGTTCGAAAATCGAGTGGCAAAGTGTTGGCCGGCGGCATCCGTCAAGTGAATGACTTCAAACGAACCCTTGTGCTTTTCGCGTCTGTTAACGATACCGACACGACCGGCGTTTCTACCACCAGTCACCATGCACAAAGCACCGGCGTCAAACTTAACAAAGTCGGTGATTTTGTTCGAGGCGATGTCAACCATGACGGAGTCACCTTCCTTGATCAAAGGATCCGGGTATCGGATGGTTCTCGAGTCGTGCAACTGCACGCACGGAACGCCCTTGTCGCCCAACTTCTTCTTAATCACCTTGCACAACTTGTATTGCGCTTCAATGCCAGTGATTCTGTGCACGACAAACCGACCTTTCTGGTCGTACATCAATCGGAAGTGTTCGTCCGTCTTTTCGATTTCGACGACGTCCATGATACCGCACGGGTAACACTTCTCCATGCGAACTTTGCCGTCAACCTTGACCAAACGTTGTTGAAGAATCGTCGTGACTTCCTTGTAGTTCAACGCGTACTTCAAACGGTTTCTCAAGATCAAGCACAACGGGAGGCATTCGCGAGACTTGTGTGGACCTGATATAAAAGAAAGAAAGAAAGAAAGAAAGAAGAGATTGTCTTCGAGTCAGTACACATTTTTCCTCCTTTTCACTCACGAAGGATGGTGGTGTTCTCTTTGGAGAGACGTAAGAGAAGTCCTAAGCTGAGAAAAGCGCCTCATCTCCAACATTCGACCCCCGCGAAACGACGGCGTTCCGAAGGATTCTAACGATCATCCACGCGTTCTTCGAGCGGTGCAATTCCCCCGCGACGCGCGCGACGCGTTTCCACGCGCATCCTTCGGACGACCCGCGCCTCTTTCCTCGGAGAGCATTGCATTTACGCGATGATGGAAAAAAGTGCGCCGCAGCAAACACTACTGGGGAGAGAGAGAGAGAGAGAGAGAGATTCCACGACGCGCTTTTTCACGGAACAGAAAGCGCGCGACGCGAACCTCGCGAACCTCCTCGCGGGATGCATCCACCTCGACGCGTTTCACTCGCACCCGCGCGTTCCACTCCGCCGTCTCTTCGCGACTCCCCGAGCTCGTCGTTGCAACATCGGAAATCGTTTCATCGCGTGGTATTACGCGTAAAATGCGTCGAAATCGAAGGAAGAAAAAAAACAAAAGCAATCGCACGCGACGCACCCGGTGCCGGTTTCGGCGCGAACACGCCCGTCAGCTTATCTAACATCCACGATTTGGGCGCGTTTAAGCGCTTTAAGTGCTTCTTCGGACCTCGAACCATGTTGAGATGTCTTCTTCTTCTTCTTCTTCTTCTTCGCGCTTTGTTTGTTCTGGGGTCTTTTTCTTTTTTTTTTTTCTTTTTTTTATGTCTCGAGCTCATCAAGAGGTCGAGAAAAGTCCCAACAAAAAACAACAACAAAAAAAAAGTCTCACAATCTTCCGGACAGCAGCACTTATTAGTAGTAGTAGTAGTAGTAGTAGTATGTCTTTGGTGTCGATGTCTTCGCGTCTCGGGTGGTGGTCGATATCCTCCTCCTCCTCCTCCTCCTCGACGATTCAGACGACGAGACGGAGACAAGAAGGAGAAAGAGCACGACGAGCAACGCATCAAAGTCATCGCAGACGAAAACAGACGGCCGTGTTTTCATCATCGTCGTCGTCTGCATCGTCGTCGCGCGATGGAGGACGCGACGACGAGGAAGAAGAGGAGGAAAACGAGGATAAAACGAGGAAAGATGACGCGTCGTTGTCGTCTGAATCGTCGTCTTTGTTCACGTCGGTTCGAGAAATCGACGAGTACATCGTCAATCCGAAGGAGATGATTACCGATGTCATCGATTCGGACCCGAACGTCTTGAGAGAGATTGAAAAGTTGAAAAAGGAGAGCAAAAAAATCGCCACGGAAGCCATCGAAAAGTTGAAAACATCGAACGAGAAAGAACTGCGAGAAACGTTTCAGAAAACCACGGAACGGGTGGTTTCCGCGCAATCCGAAGCCGAATCGGCGGCGATGGATGAGTTGAAAATTCAAGAGGAGAGGATGCGACGAGCGGAGGAGAACGTGCGCGCGGCGGCGGAAGAGACGAAACGGTTGCGAGAAGAAGGAGTAAACGGAGGAGAAAACGAGGAAGAAATGAGAACAAGGAAAAATCTCGATCGAATTGAAAGCGCGAAGGTTGGTACAATATCTGCTACGGGTGGTGTGCTCTTGTCGTTGCCGTTGGCCTTGTCGCAATTTAACGGGAACGCGTTTAACCAATTCGCCGACGTCGGCGCTACGGCGGTATCGTGCGCGCTCTTCGGCATCGTCTATCGATACGCCGTCAGGGAAAACATCGACGATTTTCAGTTAAAAGGTGGTGTCGTCGGTGCGTTTGGTTTAGTTCGAGGCTTCGGTCAAGCCGAAGTCTTTATGGACGTCGCTTCGAATAACAACGAGTTATCCTTCTCGTCGTTTGCGCAAGCGGCGGCGATTTGCGGCGAATCCGTTTTGGTCTTTCTCTTTGCCGGTTTGTGCGTGGAAGCGGCGATGGCCAGAGACTTTGTTCAAAGGAAAAGCGGCAAAGAATAGCAGCAGCAGCAGCAGCAGCACTATTATTATTATTAATGTTATTATTGTTGTTGTTGTTGTTATTTATCCTAATAATACGTAGTATAGTATGGTACATTACATTACTTTTTTCTAATCTAACAACTGTCCTTCCAAAACCATCAACTGCGCTTTCAGTACGCGGCATCTCTCCTCGGTCACTTTCTGTGCACACCACAGTTTCATCAGTTCCTCGTCGTCTCTCATCTTTGCTTCTCTTTGTTTCCACAGCGCCTCGTGTTTCGATTTCGCTTCGCACTCGTCGTACGCGAACGAGACTTTCCCGGTCTCCTCGTCTATCGTTTTCCTCTTTTTGATCGCTTTCTCCCAAAAGGTTTTCCTCGGTTTGTGAAAGATCAGTTCTTCTCTGTGTTCGACCACGAGCGGTTTTTTCGTCGTTTGCGGTCCGCTTTTCGCGATTTCGTCTGCGTCCGGGAACAGTTTCAGATTGGCCGTCAGTTTCTCTTTGTCTTCTCCAACCTCTGGATGGAATCGAATCTCGATGCCAATCTCAAACTCTCCCCAGCCTGTTTCCGTCACCTCGTACGGCGGTTCTGTCAGCACTCTCTTCGGTTCCGCGAACGACGGGTGCAATTGAAACGTCACCGATTCGATCGCGTCTCGCAAATCCCCGTTGTTTTGCCCTCGGACGAACACCGTCCATTCGTGCGAGTGATACTCGTCCGCTTTTTTCCCGAGCCAATACGCGCACGACCCGTACGAAATCGGGAGCACGTACTCTTCGTCCACTTTTCTCGGGTTGTTGTTGTTGTTCCCCTCACTCGTTGGCGTCGTCGTCGTTTGCGTCGTCCCCAAGCCGCCAGCGTTAGTGTGGGTCGAATTGTGATGCGACGACGACGCGTGATGATGATGCACCACATTAGTATGCGTCGTCGTTTTGTCGTCGTTCGCATTCGCGGCGGTGTTCGCATTCCCCGTTTCCGCCATTATTATTGCTAGTATTATTATTATTTATGTGTGCTCTTCTTCTTTGTCTTCTTCTTCTTCTTCTTCTTCGTTCAAAGACGACGACGACGACAACCCTCTGTCTTCTCGGCTTTAATTCGATGAGAGAGGACACACGCACAAAAACTTTAGAGAGAAAAGTTTGCTTTTAAATAATGAACGGGAAGACAAATTGTTTAGGGTCTCCATTGAAAAAAGAAGAACACTCTTTTGAAAATTTTGTTATTATTATTATTGGGATCATCATCCCTTTTTTTTTCGTCTTTGTGTCGTCACACGAAGAACCCCGCTTTAGAGAGAGAGAGAGAGAGAGAGAGAGAGAGAGAGAGGACAAGAGAGAGCATCATCATCATCATCATCACCATCATCATCGCGTCAAAGTCGTTTTAGTCTCGTAAAAAGAAGAAGAAGAAGAAGAAGAAGAAGAAGTCAAAATAATAATGTTGCGAGAAGCGGCGAAGCGCGCGGCGAAGCGATCTGCGGACGCTTTTATGAGAGGAGCTATGACATCATCATCATCATCATCATCATCGTCGTCGTCCCATTCGATGAATGGGTTGAAGAAGACCTTGGGCTTTGATCGGGTCCCCATCACGACGTCGGCGCGAGGAGGAGGAGGAGGAGGAGGCTCCCATAATACTACTGCGTGGACGACGACGACGAAAAAATCCTACTACGCGGCTGGCGCGACCGCCGGCGCGGCGGCATCCGTTGCTGCGTGTGTGACGACGTCTATCGCGTTCGCCGACGAGGCCGAACACGGGTTGCACTCGCCGCAATACGCCTGGCCGCACGAGGGCGTCTTTGACAGCTACGACCACGGGAGCATTCGACGTGGCCATCAGGTGTACCAACAAGTCTGCGCGGCGTGTCACTCGCTGAACCAAATCTGCTATAGAAACTTAGTGGACGTGGCGTACACGGAACAAGAAGTGAAAGCGATGGCAGAGGAAATCGAAATAACAGACGGACCGGACGATACCGGGGAAATGTTTGAACGACCGGGGAAGTTGAGCGATAGGTTACCGAGCCCGTACGCAAACGAAGAAGGCGCGAGGTACGCGAACAACGGAGCGTATCCTCCAGATTTGAGTTTGATCACAAAAGCGAGACACGATGGGACGAACTACGTCTTTGCGTTGCTGTTAGGGTACAGAGATGCGCCAGCGGGTATTGAAATCAGAGATGGATTGTATTATAATCCATACTTTCCGGGAGGCGCGATTGCGATGCCGAAAATGTTGGTGGACGGCGGCGTGGAATACGACGACGGAACTATAGCTACGGAAACGCAAATGGCGAAGGATGTGACGACATTCTTAGCGTGGGCAGCGGAACCTGAGCACGACGATAGAAAATTGATGGGCGCCAAGTGGATGTTTGCAATGGCGTTGTTGACGGTAACCGCCGTGTATCAGAAAAGATACATCTGGTCCCAGTTGAAATCGAGAAGGGTTATCGTCGATGCCGTTAGATAAAAAAAAAAACTAAACGTATATATAAACGTCTTTTTGTGTCGCGTATTGCGCGAGGCTCTTGTTTGTTATAAAATCACTATACCAAATCAGGTTTATAATATTACTACGATACGCGTACCGGTACCACGCCATAAAAAAGAGTCGTGTCACTTCACGGTCCGAATTGAACTCCATTTAAAGGAAACGACTTCTACGTCGTCTTTCGCGTTCGCAGTCATGCTCTCTCGCATAGTTTTTAAATCCGCTTCGATTTCGCGTTTGCGTTCCATGAGTTCTGGAGGTAACGCGTTAGAATTCGAAGAGACTAACAAAATATATTCTTCTTCCTTCTCCTTCTCCTCGCATAATTGTTTTAAACTCTCCCTCGCCGCGATGCGCATTAATTTACACTTTTCAATCGCCACCGAGGCGGCGTTTTGCAACACTTTCGCGTCGGAACCGTTTTCCGAAGCGATTAAAATTTCGCAAATTTCCGCGCATTCTTCCAACTTTTCTTCGCTCACGCGAACGTCTGTTATGACATGACTGGATAAATCTCTCTCTTCCGTCGGTCCACCCGCGCGTAAACCGTTCTTGTTCTTTTTGTTTTTGTTCTTTCTCGACTTTTTATTTCTGCGACCGCCGACGGTGGAAGCGGACCATCGCGAGGAGGAGTGTTGACTGATAGCAGAACCATCTCCGAATTGCGTGCTGGTCGCGTATAAGGAATACCCGGAAATGTTTGAAAACTCGGAGTTCATTTCAGAGATGTTGTCTTTGATGTCGTCGTCGGCGTCGTCTTTGTCATCTTCCGATCCATCTAAAGCTCGTCGCGGCCTCATGCGACCTTCTTCGATGCTTGCGAATGTTTTCTTGTACAACTTTCGTCGTTCTTGAAGACCAATCAAACGCTCTTTATATTTATCACTTCGCGCTTGCACGTCCTCGAAATGCTCGAGAAGTTTCGTCGCGCCAACCACGCACTCTGGAAACACGGTCGTCTCAAACAAGTCGCTTCGATTTTTCGCGAAGCACGTCAACTTGGCATCGCGCCATTTGTTCGCCAACACAAAATTTGCCACCGCACGTTCCACGTCGTCGAGATAGTCCAAGGCAATAACAGCCGCGGATACGTAATTGCTAGACGTTTGTTCCAGGTTTTTACACGTTTCGCTCGCGAGTTTCATCATCTCTTCGTCAGAAAATTTCAACTTTTCCTTGGCGACGATGAAACCGGAACGCCACGCCGACGATCCAGATCCTACGGACGAGGTGGCTTTCGATGACAACGACGGGGACGAGGAAGACACACCAGTGAAACATCTCAATGCGCTTTGGTAGTCACCACTTTTGAGGTAAGCGACGCCGGCGTCTTCATAGCGATTGACTGCGCTTTCTAAATAACGAGCGTGATATTTCGCGATGACCTTCTTTGTTTCGTCGTCGTCTTCTTCGCAGAGATCGTGCAAGTACGGAAACAACCCATGCTTTGCGGCTACGTTTGAAGCTTTTTCGTGCGATTTATCTTTCAACCAAAACTTTGCGGCATCTTTCCACATTTCCAGGCGTTCAGAAATCGTCGCCTTGCGTTCAAACTCGCGCATTTCGTGTAAACGTTGCAACTCTGGCATAAACTCTCCCGGATCCATGGCTTGAGAATTCATCGCGACGAGATGCGCGATGGCTAAATCCCCGGTCGATAACGCAGCATCGAATAATTCGCGGTCGTTGGTGAGAAAGAGCAAATGTTTCAGCATGCGCGCCGCAGAAACGGTTTGTTTTGTAAACTGCGCACCGATAAACTCGGTTTCGTCAACGTCGGAGGAATCGGAGTTGACAACGACGTCGTTCGCGGTGGCTATCGAAACATTTTTTTTACGCATCGCTTTATTCGAGGCAGCTTTAATTTCAAACGCTCGCACTTCGGCAACTTTTTCGAGAGCATCCGCCAAGTCTTTCCGTTTGGCAGCTTTGATTGATAGTACATCATTGTCTTTACTGTTCTCCGTGGCAGTGTCTAAAAACGAACCCGTGCCGCACGCGTATGAGGTTAACATCGCGAGCGACCAGCGCGATGTGCAATCTGTATTCATGTACAAATTCGAAATCGAAGCTCGTATCGCTTCGCACGTTCTTCGAACTTTTTGCACGCCAATGTCTTCCAACATTTGCTTTCGATTCGGACACTCCGCGTACGCGCTTTCGCATATTTTGCGCATATACTCGCCATCCTCTGAAAACGCATCGCCAACGCGTAAAGCTTCCAACAACTCCATCACGTGTTCTGGCGTTTCTAATCCTCGCACTAACTCGTCTGCGTTCGGTTGTTCTATGGATGATGGGAAATCATAATCGATTAAAACGTTCAAATCGACACGTTCTTTCGCGCACAAGCGGAACGCGGTTTTAAAATGTCGCATTTTCAAGCTCTTGGCGATGGACGGCACCACGAGCACTTTTGGAGCGATAATTTCCAAGTTTCCTCTGGGTTGTTGTAAAATAACCGTGCATGATCCAGGTGGGATGGCGACTATTCGTGAACCGCGCTCAACGGTACGTTTTGTCATATCTACGAAATTCGCCTCGGCGGTTCCCGCGAGCGATGACGACGGCATTTCAAGATCGGCATCGTCGGGGCGCATCGCGGCGCGCATTTTCCCGTGTAGAGAATCAAACGCCAACTCACCTAGTCGTGATTTTCCATCACCAGAGACGTCTTTCCAGTTACGTCTCGCCGCGACTGAATCGACAACGTTGTTGACAAACGTCTGCGATTGCAACGATTTCGAAAGTTGATCCATCGTGGCGGCATTCGATTCCTTATTCGGTAAAGATAGACGAACAACTCGAAGTTTCGAGTCTCGCGAGACGCATGCGATTGCGTTTGGAGAAGAAACGGTTTTGAAATACTGTTTCTTACTTTCCGCGTCTCGACTTTTAATCCACGTTTTGGCTTCGTCCTCGTAAAAGGCTTCGAACGAATCGACATTTTTCATCAGAAGAAAACGTTTACTGTGGTTGCCGCCGAGAAGATGGAAAAGAACCAGGTCTCCGTTTGAGTACAACGCGACAACTTGACCGTTCGCCAGTGCTTTTGCTTTCTGTAACGCGTGCGTGATGACATTCTCGTTGGACGATGTTGGAGCTGCGTTGTTCAAAGGTTTCGCGTCCGATGTTGAGAAAATTAGAGGCATCTTTTCGCCGGCAACGAACGCGACGAGAAGTCCACCGTATTCATCATCGCGGCAAGGCACGAGTTTCGTCACAACTCTTCCACGCGTATTTCCCAACTCGATCCATTTCGTGGACACGTCTATGATTTTACTATTCTTCTCATTTAGTTCGATTTTGACGATGGTCGATTCGTTCGTATTACTCACGCACGTGAGCGTGTTAGCGCCAATCCAACAGTACGAACGAAACTCGTCTCTTTTGGGGTTGATCGCCGACGCCATCGTTTCTTCGACTAATTTGTTTTCATCTCGTTCGTCAAACAACTCCTCGGCTTTTGCTTTTTCGTTTACGCGAACTACTTTGCATCGTCCGTCGTGCAAAGAGACGAAACAGACTTCGTCGTCTTCATTTTCAAGCGATCGAAACGCGTTTGGTCTCCATGCAACCTCGGATATTTTCGCCGGGAATCGTAAAGAGTAGTCGCACATTGGCGGCGGTACGACGCACCGCGAAAAAGGTGTTAACTTAAGAATTTCACCATCAATAACTGCCGCTGTACCTAAATCAGAACTCGTGCAATCTTCCCAAACGAAAGTATGCGTGTTCACGTCGACTTCGTCTTCACCGTTCGTCGAAACAATTCGGAGAGTGTTTGGATGTATCGCGTCGAATATTGCATATTTCGACGACGACGACGACGACGACGACCCACATATCTCTTTATTTTCGAGATTGTTATAGTTATCTTCGATGCATCGTTTACATGTCCAATTGGCATTTCCGCGGGTCCATATAGACACCGCAGTTTCGCGCATTTCTTCGTCGCACGTTGTAATCGCCAACGTCAACGAATCTACGGACCAGCTGAGATGCGTAATTGTCGAACTTTGAAACCCACGCATGAGTAACGAAGATCGCCGTAAGCCATTTTTCTCGTAAAATACGACGCATGGGAGCCTAGTTTCTTTGTTGTTGTCTTCCCCTTTCCCGTTACTACTACTACTACTACTACTGCTACTATTACTACTACTCGCAACTCCTGAAACTGCAATCAATGCGCCTCGCGGTTGCCACGCTATAGCGGCATTCTCGCATATTTTACCCGGTCCAGTCTCGTCGTTGTCGTGTTCGACATCTCCTCTGCCTAATATCTCCAACTTATCTCTCGAATACGTTCGCAAATGGTTCTTCCCATCTTTTGATGTCGTGCAATACACGCAAAAACTCTCGCCATCGTTTCGCCAGGTAATGTTACCAGATTTGATCATTTCCTCTTCCTCGTCGTCTTCGTCGTCTTCATCCACGTCGTCCAAACAACTCTTCCTTTCGTTCAACAAATAAAAGTCTCCGTTCATGATTAAAATTTTCCCACTTTTCGTCAACACCGCGCACATTTGCCCATCCGGCGAGAACTTGGCCGAGACGCATCCGCTCGGGACGTCCGCCACGCGCTCAATGTCTAAAGGAGAAGAAGACGAGGAGGAGGAACTCCCATCGTTCACTAACAACAACTCGCCGCACTCTAACGCGACAAATGTTGCTCGCAAATCCGGAAGTCGTTCCACGGAAACTGCGTTTCTTTTCTGTCTTTCGTTTGTTTCTTGGTCTTGGTCTTCTACTTCTTCGGTATCTTTCAAGAGAAACGATTTCGTCTCTCGTGCTTCTTCTGAAGTCGTGGCATCACACCGAGCCCGAACCATGCGTCCATCGTCGAAGCAGACCATCGCGAGACCATTTTCCTCGTCCCTCGCGGGCGCGCACGAGATTTTACCGCCGCGAGGAGCAAAGCACGGACGCGTTTTGTTTTGTTCGCCGTTTTCTTCGTCCTCTTCGGTGGCGGCGAATCGCGTTCGCGAGAGCACGAGAGAAGAAAGGAGTAAGTTTCGCATCGCGACTTCAACGATAAATACTCCGGGGAGAAATGAACGCGGGCACACGAATCGTCGTCAAATCGGGGTAGGGGGGTCTCTTTTCTCGTTTTGAACAACCGGTGGTTTCGTGTCGGTGACGTCTTTTCGTCTAACGACATTTTCTTTTTCCAAAAATTGGAAAGGAGAAGACAAAAACAACACGACGACGAAAAGGAGAGCGACTTTTGAGAGAGGAAAAATGTACCACTGCGCGAAAAAATCTACGCCGCGACGGCGCGAGTGTGCGCTACAAACACGTGTGATACAATCTACTACGCGTCACTAGACTATAACAAACAAGCGACGTTATCTTTGACACCGTTCACATCTCGGTCGTTTAATCGGACGCGAGTGCCGTTTACGGTGATTTTAGCTTTGGCGGCGTCTTCGTTTTCTTCTTCTCCCCTCTCGTCGGCGTCGGCGTCGGCGGCGTCGTCGTCTTGAAGAAAAGAGTGTAGTCGATCGTCGCCGTCCTCTTCGTCCTCGTTGTATCCTAAATCTAAATCTAATTCGTTTTTTCTATAGGAAAAACTTGCGTTACGTCGTTCCATCTTTTGTTTCTTTCGCGGCGTAAACGCGTCCAACTCTAGTACAATTTTGTCGACGCCGTTGTTACCGCCAACCACTTCTCGCGGCACAAAGATTGCTCTCGATGGTGCACCTATGGGTGCACCTGGAACCCACTCTCCTGGTTTCGCTTTTCTCCACGCGGCGGTATCATTGTTCGTATCGTCTTCTTTTTCGCGTTGCTGCCTCTTGTGCTTCTTTGCGTTCTTCTTATTATTATTATTCTTATTATTATTATTATTATTATTATTACTTCCCCCGCCTCCTCCGTCGGTGGCATCTTCCAGAGACGACGACATCAACATCTGAAACTTCTTTTGAACGTACGTAGTCGTATTCGCACCGTCGCGTCTCTGATACCATTGAGCGATAAATTTTGCTTTCGCCTCGTCGCGACGAACCGCGTGTTTCCACGCGAATTCGAATACTGGATTTATAATCTTCCGCGCATCGTTCGCCAACTCGTGAAGAACTTCTTCTATACCAAACTCTAAGACTGCGCAGCTAAACCCGTTGACGACTCTCGAGTCGATCTGCTCGATGACGTTTGAAAACGCGCGAACGATAACTGTGTCCGCGGCGCCACGGTTAGCGTTGTTATTCTTTCCGCGTTCTTTTTCTGTTGTAGTATTCGTCGCGACCAAATTATTGCGCTCATCCGCGTGCGCATCCAACAGTTCTCGTGTGAACGCGCGCACTAACATCTGGTCTGGTTTCGATTTCGGGACTAACCGTTTCAAACGCCCCATCGCGCTATTTTTCGTCTTTTTTCTCGTCTCTTTTTCTTTCTTCATTTTGTTTGCTTTTTCCGTTTTCATGTGCATTTCCTCTTCGCTGTCGTACATGCTCTCGTCGTCTGAATCGGAATCTTTATTCCCGTCGGCGTCGTCGGCGTCACCGTCGGCGTCGCCGTCCTTGTTCTTTTTTTGTCGTTTTTCGCACTCAACCATCGCTCGAATCGCCAACCGCATCTCTTCCACGACGCGTTCTAATTTTTGTTTTTGCCGTTCCCAATACTTCACTTCTAACCATTCGATCGCGTCTTCGCTCGCTTGCCGTAACCGTTGAATCGATGGTAACTGATTATGCGTTGAATCGTGTCGAATATCTACCAGCGTTCTCGGCACGTCCAGTTGCGTCGCGAGCGTTTGGACGCTGATGGCAAACTTCCCTTTTTGCGATTGGTCGCAAATACCGTTCACGAGTCGAGTCAGCGTCATCGCGTACGAGAGCCGCAGGGTGGATTCAGACTGTTGGCTGTTCGTGGTGGTTTCCTTCTTGTCTTCACCATTGTCGTCGTGTGGGTTCTTCTTCATCATCATCTTCTTCTTCATCATCTCTTCATCCATCAATTGCAGTTCTACAATCTGCGCGTGCGCGTCGACCGCGACCGGTACTCGTCCTCGCGTTCTCCACATTTGCACGAGTTCAATAGCTCTTCTTTTCTTTTCGGTCTTCTTTTTTTCGTCGTCGTCGTCAAAGTCTTTTTCGGGAAGACGAAGGAACGCGTCGGCGACGAAGCCCCATTCCGCCCACGAGTGCCACGGGACGCATCGGGTCCCCGCCATGAATGAATGAATGAATGAATGAATGAATGAATGAATGAATGAATGAATGAATGAATGAATGAATGAATGAATGAATGA
>MDSZ01067639.1_pt1 | contig 15826 bp, 12 predicted proteins | sample 811201 | NCBI WGS metagenome assembly MDSZ01 (sample SAMN05326647, study PRJNA326480) | marine metagenome | isolation source: seawater | place: Indian Ocean: North | collected 2010
AATCACTATGCTTTGGCGCAACCGACAATTAGGCCATTACATAATACAGCATCTGCCTTGGAATCTTTTTTGGTTTGGTCTGGAAAAGCGGTTCGTGGAGGAAAAGATTCAACAGTCGCTTATGATAAAATTAAAGAGACTTTCTCGAGTTTAAGTACTGCAGATTTTAATATGGTCATGCACAATAGCTGCGTAGAGCTTCAGCAACCAATGTTGGAAGATTCGATGTCATTTAGCGCTGCACCATATGCCTCAATGCCTAGCACAGGAAAAGGAACAGAGGTGATATTCTATCAAAAAACAGCAATTGGTATTGGAAATAATGCCAACAATCCATGGTTGCACGAATTGCCTGATCCAATTTCAAAGGTAACTTGGGACAACTACATTACAATGAATCCTGTTGAGATGACAAAAGCTGGTTATAAAACCACTTATGATCAAGAAAATGGTCTGTCATTGGCTAAAATTACTGTTAATGGTATTTCAAAAACGCTTCCTGTTTATCCTTTACCAGGTCAAGCACCAGGTACAGTGGGCGTAGCATTGGGTTATGGAAGAGGAGAAAATGGAGAAAAAATTGGAAAGTCAGCATATCAGACAGCTGAATATGGTGGTCATGAGGTGACAGAGAAAGGAAAACCAAAACCAATTGGCGCAAATGTATTCCCGATGTTGTCAATGGATAATGAGGAGTTTAATTACTCAAATTCAGGAAAGGTGTCAAAGGCTGATGGCGAGTATATTATTGCTGCAACACAAATTCATCATACAGTGATGGGACGCCATTCAATTGTTCGTGAGACAACTAAAGAAATCTACGATTCCAAAGGCAAGGAAGCATATAATCCTGCACATACCTTACAAACATTGGATGATGATTTAAATCATGTTGAAAAGCCTGTGAGTGAGTTTGATATTTGGGATGCGCATCCTGTGGAAAATGTTGGACACCGATGGGGAATGTCAATTGATTTGTCTTCATGCATAGGATGCTCAAATTGTTTGGTAGCTTGTCAATCTGAAAATAATGTTCCAGTAGTAGGAAAAGATGAGGTTCGAAGAGGTAGAGAAATGCACTGGTTAAGAATTGATAGGTATTTTGCCTCGGATGAAGAGGCAGCTGTTGGTACGAAGAAGAACAAAAAGTCCTTTTCATATGACCAAGCTGAAATTGCTGCTTTAAATCCAAAGGTCGTGCACATGCCAATGATGTGTCAGCACTGTAATCATGCTCCTTGTGAAACTGTCTGTCCGGTTGCGGCAACAACTCATAGTAATGAGGGATTAAATCAAATGACATACAACAGATGTATCGGAACGAGATATTGTGCAAACAACTGTCCATACAAGGTGAGGAGGTTCAACTGGTTTAATTACCCTTCATACAAGAAGTTTACTGAGATTAATCCTGCTCAAGATGACCTTGGAAGGATGGTATTGAACCCTGATGTAACGGTAAGGTCAAGAGGTGTAATGGAGAAATGTTCATTCTGCGTTCAAAGAATTCAAGCAACCAAATTGAAATCCAAGATTGATAAAGTACCAGTAACTGATGGAGAATTTTCTACAGCATGTGCAGATGTATGCCCAACGAACGCAATAGTTGTTGGAGATTGGAACGATGTGAATTCAAAAATTAGAAAAAGTTCTGAAGACAAAAGATCTTATCAGGCACTTGAAGAAGTTGGGATCAAACCAAACGTATGGTATAAAGTTAAAGTTCGTAATGAGCAAAATGATTTGCTTGCCAAATTGCAAGTAGAGAAGAGGTCTCATCATGGATCAAATAATAAACATCATTAAGAAAAAACAGTATGCAAAAGGAAGCTGCAATAAGAGAACCACTCATACTCGGTCACAAAACCTATCATGACATTACAGAAGATGTCTGTAGGCCAATAGAGGATAAAGCACCTAAAATGTGGTACATTCTATTTGGGATAGCCTTGATTATTGGGTTGTATGGTGTAGGATGTATATTATACTTGCTAGGTACAGGGGTTGGAGTTTGGGGATTAAACAAGACCATTGGTTGGGCTTGGGATATCACAAACTTTGTATGGTGGGTTGGTATCGGACATGCCGGAACCTTAATTTCGGCCGTTTTATTGTTGTTTCGCCAAAAATGGAGAATGGCAATTAACCGCTCTGCCGAAGCAATGACAATTTTCGCGGTATTCATGGCGGGGCTATTCCCTCTTATTCATATGGGTAGATTATGGGTAGGATATTGGGTGCTCCCAATTCCAAATCAATTTGGGTCATTATGGGTGAATTTCAACTCTCCTCTTTTATGGGATGTATTTGCCATATCGACCTACCTTTCTGTTTCATTGGTTTTTTGGTACATTGGATTGATTCCTGATTTTGCAACAATCAGAGATAGAGCTAAAAAACCCTTATCAAAGAAGATGTATTCAATACTATCGTTTGGATGGTCAGGAAGAGCCAAGCATTGGAATCGTTTTGAGCTTGTTTCTCTCGTTTTAGCTGGTCTTGCAACTCCACTTGTATTCTCTGTACACTCGATAGTATCCTTTGACTTCGCCACCTCTGTTATTCCTGGATGGCACACGACAATATTCCCTCCATATTTCGTTGCGGGCGCGGTATTTTCAGGCTTTGCAATGGTACAAACTTTATTGTTGATCATGAGAAAAGCAATGAGTCTTGAAGCATACATTCACACGAAACATGTTGAGTACATGAATATTGTAATTATGGTAACTGGATCTATTGTCGGAACAGCGTACATTACGGAATTATTTATATCCTGGTATTCGGGAGTAGAATACGAAGCTTATGCATTTATAAATAGGGCAACAGGGCCATATTGGTGGGCATATTTTGCTATGATGACCTGTAATGTGATTTCTCCACAGCTGATGTGGTTCAGAAAATTGAGAAGAAGTCTACTGTTTACATTCTTTATCTCAATAGTCGTAAATATAGGAATGTGGTTTGAGCGTTATGTAATTATAATGACATCACTGCACAGAGATTATTTACCATCTTCCTGGAGTATGCATTACCCAAGTCCAATTGATATTGGTGTTTATATCGGTACGATTGGCTTGTTTTTTACATTCTTCTTGTTATTTGCCAGATTCTTTCCAGTATTGGCCTTGAATGAAATTAAATCAATTTTGAAAGGATCAGGTCAATCTTACAAAGAGTCACCCGATTATCATAAAAACCATTAATTATAATAGTATGGCTAATAAAGTAATTTATGTAATGTACGATGATGATGGAGTCCTAAAGGACGGAGCAAAAAAAATGGTTTCTAAAGGAATCAAAATTGCTGATGCGTTTTCACCATTCCCTATTCACGGAATAGATCCTATCATAGGTGTTAAAAATACGCGATTGGGTATTATGGCATTCATTTATGGGTTAACAGGTCTTACACTTGCAACTATTGGTATGAGATATATGATGATTGTAGATTGGCCTATGAACATTGGAGGTAAACCAAACTTTTCTTACCTAGAAAATATGCTATCATTTGTGCCAATTTCATTTGAGTTTACGGTTTTATGTGCTGCTCATGGTATGGCCATAACTTATTTATTAAAGAACAGGACATTACCAGGCATGCCTGCTCAAAATCCAGACCCTCGAACAACAGATGACAAGTTCGTTCTAGAAATAAGGACGGCAGACAATTCAATGGATGAAAAAGAGCTTGAAAAGTTGATTAAAGACACTGGCTATATTGAAATTGATAAAAAAAACATTAAGTAATTAGAGAAACAAGGACAATATGAAAAGGAATTTTATTTTAATGATGTTACTACCACTTTTAGGAGTCATCTTTTTATTTCCCTCTTGTGAGTCAGATCCGGATAGTCCGGGAACCGAATTCATGCCCGATATGTATCGTTCACCAGCAATTGAAACTTATGTAGATTATGGTGAAATTCGTGGTCGGGAAAATAAAGAAGTAAAAACGAAGTTGTCGGCAAGACAAACCCCGAAATATACCATTCCGTTTGTTGGGACAGATGAGTCATATGTGAGAATGATGATGCCTAATAAATATAAAGCAGGAAAGGCTTGGGAAGAAACCCATGGCTTGTACGGTTGGGATTTAAGTGATGAAAGTCAGTATGAATTAACAAGGAATATTACTGTTAATCCATATACAATGACTAAGGATAATGCAGATAGGATTTTGTCTGAAGGAAAGGATTTATACGCCGCAATGTGTATGCATTGCCATGGAGAGAAAGGAGATGGAAATGGCCCAATGATACAAAGTGGTGCTTATGGGGACCTAGGTGTAGTTCCTGCATACAAATCATTAGATACTTTATCTGAAGGTAAGATATTCCATAGCATATATTATGGAAAAGGATATATGGGCGCGCATGGTTCGCTCTTGAATAAAAAAGAAATATGGACACTTGTCCACTATGTCCGTCAATTCCAAATTGATGATTATGGAAAAGAAGAAGAAGTTGTTGAAGATGATTCAACTGATTTAGAAGAAACAGCTTCAGTAGAAGAAGTACAAGTAGAAGAAGGAGATACCAAGTAATAAATAGTTGAAAATGGAATTCGAAATAACCAAAAAAGCCAAAAGAAACACCCTTTTAATTGCAAGTGGGGGATTATTACTGACCTTAATAGGAGTAATTACAGGTCTTGACGATCATCATTTTTGGACTCGCTTTATGGCGACTGGATTAATTAATGCTTTTTACTTTTTTGCAATTGGTTTAGGGGCGCTATTTTTTCTTGCGCTGGCATATGCTACAGAAACAGGATGGTATGCGTCTATTAAAAGAGTTATCGAGGCGGTTGCTGGATTTTTGCCATATGGTATTGGCTTTTTCGGCATTGTGTTGTTAGTGATAACAATGATGGATGGTGCTCATGTTTATTCTTGGATGGATCCTGAGGTTGTGGCTCATGATGAAATCATTCAAGGTAAATCTGCTTATTTAAACAAACCATTCTTTTGGATTCGTACTATAGTTTATTTTGCCGTTTATTTAATCTTTTTGAATGGTTTTAGAAAACGATCTCTAGAGGAAGATAAAATTGGAGGAACAGAGCTCCATTTTAAAAATTATCGTCGCGGAGCACTTTTTCTAGTTTATTTCGCTGTATTCAGTTCTACATCTGCTTGGGATTGGTTAATGTCTATTGATGTGCATTGGTTTTCCACGCTTTTTGGATGGTATACATTTGCGGGAATGTGGTGCACGACAATGGTTGTATTGATATTAGTTACTCTTCACTTGAAGAAACACGGGTACCTTGAAAAAGTCAACGAATCGCATATTCACGACTTAGGAAAGTGGACATTTGCCACTTCATTTTTATGGTCGTATCTATGGTTTTCTCAGTTCATGCTTATTTGGTATGCCAATATTGGCGAGGAGGTATCCTATTATCAGATGCGAATTGAAAATTATCAATTCTTATATTTTGCAATGTTTGTGATCAATTTTGCGTTTCCAATGTTAATATTAATGTCGCGTGATGCAAAACGTCATGCTGGTATTTTGACATTTGTTGGATTGATTATTTTAGGTGGACATTGGCTAGACGTTTACATTATGGTTTCAGGAGGTTCTTTGGGATCAACTGCACATATTGGAGCACTAGAAATTGGAACGGCATTGCTAATCATGGGAGGGTTTATTTGGGTTATTCTCAGAAACCTTACCAAATCGCCATTAACCCCAGTTAATCACCCATTTTTGGATGAAAGTATCCATCACGAAATTTAATGAACCAGTAGATAAAAAGAAATGGAAAAATTAATAATTCTTATTGTCCTTGTTACCGGAGTAATTGCACTAGCACAGCTTGTTAGAGTATATGAGCTAAGCTCTAAATTAAAAAAGAAAGGAGAGCATGACGTTAATGATCGTGACAATCATTTAAATGCCAAGCTAATGCTTGGATTCATGATGTTTCAATTCCTTGGTTTCATATATCTTATGCTGACATATGGATGGACAGGTAGAGGTGAAGCTGCCTCACTTCAAGGAATCGAGACAGACTGGTTGTTGAACCTGAACTTTGTAATTATCATTATCGTATTTTTTATTACGAACTTTTTGTTGTTTTTCTTTGCTTTTAGGTACGTAAGAAAACCTGGAGTTAGAGCGACTTTTTATGCACACAACAACAAATTGGAGGCCATTTGGACCGTTGTACCTGCCATAGTATTGGCGGTAATTATTATTCTGGGTCTGCAATCTTGGAATGAGTTGACTTCAGGTCCTTCTAAGGAATCAGTGCGGGTAGAGCTTTTCGCCAAGCAATTTGATTGGACCGCGAGATACTCAGGTGAGAATGGAAAGTTGGGTAAATATGACTATAAGCTCACAAACGAAGGGAATAACCCACTTGCCTTAATGACGACCGAAACAATCGAATCGGCTAGGAGTGAAACGGAAAAAGCCATTGATGCAATTGAGCAAGAGCTAAAATTAGCACAACTTGATCATTTGACTTCAGGATATAGGGGTCTAGTAAGTGCTTCTGCCTACAAAAGCCATATAGAGGAAGCATACATTGCAGCTACAGATAGCGATTTTAATCTAGTGGAAGTGGAAGAATCGTATAAGCACATTTATGCAGATGCTAAAGGTATGAGTGGTCACGTAGAAGTGGAAATTCCTGATCCGAATTCGGAAACCCAAAAGATATTTGACAGACTTGAAGAAAAGCTGATTGTTAAGGGTAGAATACTACGCTCAATAGTACAAATGCAACAAAATTACAACTCGAAGTACGATGCCTACGCTTTAGATGATATTATCCAAACTGATACACTGTACTTGTGTAAAGGAGTTGAATACGAAATGAGTTTTAGATCAAAAGATGTAATACATTCTGCTTATTTCCCTCATTTTAGAGCGCAAATGAATGTCGTTCCGGGGATGCCGACAAGATTTAAATTCACTCCTTCGTTAACTACGGAGGAAATGCGCAAAAAGAAGGCTGACCCAAAATTCAATTTTATATTGATGTGCAACAAAATTTGCGGAACAGCACATTACAAAATGAAAATGATGGTTGTTGTATTGGATAAAAACAAGTTTACGCAGTGGGAAAAATCCAAGCAGCAAAGTACATTTAAGGATACCTATTCTGCAGGAGAATCAGAAGATCTCGCAAATTCAGAAAATTAAAATTTAAAAAAAATACATTGAGATGTCAACAGTAGCACACGAAAACAATCATCATGATGCACACCATCATGAAGAATCATTTGTATCAAAGTACATTTTCACTCAAGATCACAAAATGATTGGTAAGCAGTTCCTAATGACTGCGGTTTTTATGGGACTTGTAGCCATGATGCTTTCTATCTTTTTTAGAATTCAGCTGGCTTTTCCTGGTGAAGAATCTACTTTTTTGAATGTTTTTCTAGGAGATAATTGGGCTCCCGACGGAATCATGAAAGAGAATATGTATCTCGGTCTTGTGACCATTCATGGTACAATTATGGTCTTTTTCCTTCTAACGGGGGGGTTATCCGGAACATTTTCAAATCTTCTCATTCCTTTACAACTCGGTGCAAGAGATATGGCGTCTGGATTTTTGAATATGTTATCCTATTGGTTTTTCTTTTTATCAACATTACTAATGTTCGCATCTCTTTTCGTCTATGATGGAGCCGTATTTGGTATTCAAATTGGTGATGCTTCATCAGCACTTCCGGATCATACAGTTTGGGATGGATCTGGCCCTGCCATGTCAGGTTGGACAATATATCCACCACTTTCTGGTCTGCCTAATGCTGAACAGGGTTCTGGTTTGGGTATGACTTTATGGTTGTTTTCTATGGGAATTTTTATTGCGTCCTCTTTATTGGGTTCGTTGAACTACATTGTGACCGTCATAAATTTAAGAACCAAGGGGATGAAGATGACAAGAATGCCGTTAACCATTTGGGCGTTTTTTGTTACGGCAATTTTAGGTGTTCTATCCTTCCCAGTTCTTCTTTCTGCAGTTCTTTTACTTATCATGGACAGAATGGCCGGTACCAGCTTTTATCTTTCAGACATCATAGTGCAAGGTGAAATGCTTGCGAATCATGGTGGGTCCCCATTGTTATACCAACATTTGTTTTGGTTTCTAGGACACCCTGAGGTATACATCGTTCTTCTACCTGCGTTGGGATTATCATCAGAAATCATTGCTACGAATTCTAGAAAACCGATTTTTGGATATAAGGCGATGATTGGTTCCATATTAGCGATTGGATTTCTTTCATTCATCGTATGGGGGCACCATATGTTTGTGACGGGAATGAATCCATTCCTAGGCTCGGTTTTTGTCTTTACGACGCTTTTGATTGCAATTCCATCGGCTGTTAAAGTCTTTAATTACTTAACGACACTTTGGAAAGGATCGTTGGTTTTAACACCTGCGATGATGTTTGCAATTGGCCTTGTATCAACATTTATTACAGGTGGGGTTACGGGAATTATTTTAGCCGATTCAGCTCTAGATATTGCTATACATGATACGTATTTTGTTGTTGCGCATTTCCATATTGTGATGGGTATGTCTGCGGTATTCGGAATGTTTGGAGGTGTTTATCATTGGTTCCCAAAAATGTTTGGACGAATGATGAATATGAGGTTAGGATATGTGCATTTTTGGATTACGATCATTGGGGCTTACGGTGTATTCTTCCCTATGCACTTTGTAGGTTTAGCCGGAGCGCCAAGAAGATATTATGATTATACAGTATATCAAGAATTTGATCAAGGCGCATATGACATGATTATGGATTTAAATGGTATTGTTACCTTCTTTGCAATCTTTGCTGCGATAGGTCAGATTTTATTCTTATTTAATTTCTTCTACAGCATATTTAGGGGTCCGAAATCTCCTCAAAATCCATGGAGATCAAATACATTGGAGTGGACAACCCCTGTAGAACATATTCACGGAAATTGGCCTGGGGAACTTCCAACTGTTCACAGATGGCCATATGATTATTCCAAGCCAGGCGCTGATGAGGATTTTATTCCACAAACAGTCCCCTTGAAAAAAGGAGAGAAAGAGCATTAACTCCTACTGTTTATTTAACTCTTGATCTACTTTTGTGAGTTCTTCAAAAAAGGAACTTCCGAAAACGCGTATGATGGGTTCTTTTAAGAACTGGTAAACCGGTACTTTTAATGATTTCCCCAAACCACAAGCTGGAGAACAGATATCCCAGGTCTCATAATTTATTGCAGTGAATTCATTAAACTCTTTTGTTCTTATTGGGTAAAGGTGACATGATTCGGGTTTATTAAAGTTGATGTCTCCTGCTTTATAAGCCGTTTCTATTGAACATTTGGCAATCTCATTTTCGTCGAAATAAACAAAACAGCATTCTTTTTTATCGATAAGCTTGGTTGCTGGAGTATCCTCTTCATCTAAATAGTAAACGCCTTCCCTATTAACCGTTTCAATTCCGGATTTACTCATGTAGGGCTTAATTTTTTCTATATTATTTTGAATTTTATCAACCTCATTTTCGTTAAGAGGAGCGCCCCCATTACCTTTAACGCAACAAGCTCCTTTGCATTTGTTTAAATCACAAGTGAATTGCTCCGAAAAGATATCCGTGGATACAATTTTATTTCCTATTTCAATTAGCATATTATAAAAGTAAAGCTATTTTCCTTTTTTATTCTGATTAATTGTATATCTTTGTGTTCATAAAACATATGATAAACGAAAGAGGGGACGAAAGTCCCCTCTTTTATTACATAAAATTGACATGATCTCAAAAGACAACATCATTCATCTGATTGACGAAAGAATCCAAGAACTGGGTAACAATCTTTATGTTGTTGAATTATCTATTTCTGCAAAAAATGTGATTAGAGTTGAAATAGATAAATTAGAGGGGAATGTAAGTGTTGACGAATGTGTTTCTATTTCTCGGAATATTGAGCATAATTTGGACAGGGATAATGAGGATTTTGAACTTCATGTATCATCGGCAGGGTTGGATAAACCATTTCGTCACATAAATCAATACAAGAAAAATATTGGCCGTATGATACAGGTCAAATCTATAGAAGAAGGGAAGATGGAAGGAAGACTTTCAACTGTTGATGACAAGGGAATTAAATTGATCCGTTCAGAGAAGAAACGTATAGAAGGAAGAAAGAAAAAAGAAGTTGTTGAAGAAGAATTTCAATTTGACTTCGACCAAATAAAAGAAACAAAAATTGTAGTATCGTTTAAATAATAATGTATGAATAGTATTGAATTAGTTGATTCGTTTTCAGAATTTAAAGAACTAAAAAACATAGATAAGCAGACCATGCAGCACATTCTTGAAGATGTGTTTAGAGCCATGTTTAAAAGAAAGTTTAATACGGATGAACATATTGATATCATTGTCAATATTGATAAAGGAGATGTTCAGATTTTTTTAAATAAAGAAATAGTTGATGATGGCGAGGTGGAAGATCCAAATACGGAAATTGCTTATTCAGATGCCATCAAAATTGAACCAGACTTTGAAATTGGAGAAGAGGTTACAGAAGAATTCCGTTTTGCTGATTTCGGAAGAAGGAACGTACTTTCTTTAAGACAAAATTTAATATCACGAATATTAGAACTTGAAAAAGACCACATCTACAAAAAATACAAAGAACGCGTTGGCGAAATCATAACTGGAGAGGTATATCAAGTTTGGAAAAAAGAAATTTTGGTAATGGATGATGATAGTAATGAGCTTATCTTACCTAAATCAGAACAAATTCCGTCTGATTTCTTTAAAAAGGGAGAAACGGTTCGTGCGGTAGTTGCAAAAGTGGATATGCGAAACAGTACGCCAGTAATTATTTTGTCTCGAACAGCACCTGAATTTTTGGAGCGCTTGTTCGAACTTGAAGTACCCGAGGTATTCGATGGTCTAATTACAATAAAGAAAATTGTCAGAGAGCCAGGAGAGAGAGCAAAAGTTGCAGTTGAATCTTATGACGACAGAATCGATCCTGTGGGAGCATGTGTTGGGATGAAAGGTTCAAGAATACATGGTATTGTTAGAGAGCTTAGAAACGAAAATATTGATGTAATTAACTATACCACGAATAACCAACTCTTAATCCAAAGAGCCTTGTCTCCTGCTAAAGTTACTTCAATGGAAATTATTGAAGAGGAAAGCAGAGTAAAGGTATATTTAAAACCAGATCAGGTGTCTTTGGCAATTGGACGTGGCGGAAACAATATTAAACTCGCTGGTAAGCTCAGTGGATATGAAATAGATGTTTACAGAGATGGCGAAGTGGATATTGAGGATGTTGATTTAGAAGAGTTTGCTGATGAAATAGATGGATGGATCATTGATGAGTTGAAAGCTATTGGGTGTGATACGGCCAAGTCTGTTCTTGAAATCAGTATCGAAGACCTTACACAGCGAACGGATTTAGAAAAAGAGACGATTGAAGAAGTATTTCGTATTTTGAACGCAGAATTTGAATAAATTTGATAATCAAAGCTAAATTAGTTGATTAATTATGGCAGGGAGACCAATAAGATTAGGAAAAGCAGCAGGAGAACTCAATGTGGGTTTAGAAAATCTTGTTGAATTTTTGAACTCAAAAGGTATTGAGATTGATAAAAGTCCAAATACCAAATTATCACCAGAGAATTATGCACTTCTGTGTGATGAGTTTGCTGCGGATCAAGATCTTAAAGAAAAGTCGAAAGCTGTTTTAAGTAATAGGGAAAAGAGAGAATCTTTATCTATAAAAGACGCCAAGGAGTCTGACAAGCCTTTAAAAGAAGACTCGAACTCAACTGATGAAGACTCGAGTTCAAAAGCTAGGGAGGAGGTTCATTCCATAAAGGTTTCTGAAAAGGATGTAAAAGTTGTTGGTAAAATTGATTTAGATTCCTTAAATCAAAAATCAAAAACGGAGAAGAAATCAGAAGAAAATACATCTGAGGAACCATCTCAAAATGAAGATAAAAAAACTGTATCATCGAAAGAAGAATCAAGTGAGCCTATCGAGACTATTAAGATCGAGAGTAAAAAAATTTCTGGTCCAACGGTTTTAGGAAAAATTGACCTACCAGTTGAAAAACCAAAATCTCCTGCGGGCAGTTCAAGACCAGAGAACTTAAATAAGAGAAAAAGAAAAAGAATCAAGAAGGTGGAAGTTCCTTTAGCTGGTAATAAAGGGGCAGGGAATAAATTTAAGAATCAAAAAACGGACAAACCAGAAATTTCCGAGCAGGATATTCAGAAGGAGATTAAGGAAACCTTAGCGCGTTTATCGAATAAGGGCGGAAAATCGAAAGCAGCCAAAAATAGAAGACAAAAACGGGAAAGTGTTGCCCAAAAACGTCAAGAGGAAATGGAGATGGCTGAGCTTGAAGAAAAAATCTTAAAGCTTACCGAATTTGTTACCGTTTCTGAGTTGGCTTCGATGATGAGTATCCAGCCAACACAGGTTATTTCAGTTTGTATGTCATTAGGTATTTTTGCCTCTATTAATCAACGATTAGATGCAGAGACCATTCAAATTGTTGCCGAAGAATTTGGATATGAGACACAGTTTGTAAGTGCAGAAGTTCAGGAGGCTATTCCAGTAGTTGAAGATTCAGAGGAGGACCTTATTGATAGACCTCCAATAATTACGGTTATGGGACATGTTGACCACGGGAAGACTTCTTTGCTTGACCGGATTAGGAATGCCAATGTAATCGATGGTGAGGCTGGGGGAATTACTCAGCACATTGGGGCTTATTCTCTTTCTTTGAAGGATGGCAAAAAATTAACTTTCCTTGATACACCAGGTCACGAAGCGTTTACCGCGATGCGTGCAAGGGGTGCCCAGGTTACTGATGTTGCCATTATTATCGTTGCTGCTGATGATGATGTTATGCCTCAAACCAAAGAGGCCATTTCTCATGCACAAGCTGCAAATGTACCTATGGTTTTTGCGATAAATAAAATAGATAAGCCTGGAGCTAACGCTGATAAAATTAAAGAGCAACTTTCAGGAATGAATATTTTAGTTGAGGATTGGGGTGGAAAATTCCAATGTCAGGAGATATCGGCAAAACAAAATTTAAATATTGAAGAATTACTAGAAAAAGTATTACTTGAAGCGGAGCTTTTGGATTTAAAAGCAAATCCAAATAAGCCGGCCATCGGAACGGTTATTGAAGCCTCTCTTGATAAAGGAAAAGGTTATGTGACGAACATGTTGGTACAGGCGGGAACATTAAAAATTGGAGATGTTCTTTTGGTAGGAAGACATTATGGTAGAGTTCGAGCCATGCATGATGAAAAAGGCGTTTCTATGAAAGAGGCAGGTCCCTCACAAGCAGTTTCTGTTCTCGGAATTAACGGTGCGCCAAGTGCAGGTGATAACTTCAATGTAATGCTTGACGAAAAAGAGGCTAAGTCAATTGCGACTAAAAGGGAACAGCTTTATAGAGAGCAGGGTCTTAGAACTACGAAGCATATTACTTTGGATGAAATCGGAAGACGATTGGCTATTGGAGACTTCAAAGAGCTAAATTTAATTGTTAAAGGAGATGTTGATGGTTCGATTGAAGCTCTTTCAGATGCTCTATTAAATCTTTCAACCCAAGAAATCCAGGTAAATATCATTCACAAAGGAGTCGGAGCCATATCAGAGGCAGATGTAAACCTCGCTTCAGCATCGGATGCTATTATTTTAGGTTTCCAAGTAAGACCGACAGTTGGAGGAAGAAAACTGGCAGAGGCTGAACAAATTGACATTCGTCTTTATTCCATCATTTATAAAGCTATCGAAGAAATAAAAGCAGCTATGGAAGGGATGCTGTCACCGGATATTGAAGAAAAAGTAATTGGTTCGGCTGAAATTAGAGAAACGTTTGACATCACTAAGGTTGGAACCATTGCCGGGTGTTATGTGCTTGAGGGAATCATTAAAAGATCCTCTAAAGTGAGAATTATTAGAGATGGAATAGTTGTACATTCCGGTGAGCTTGGTTCTTTAAAGCGATTTAAAGATGATGTGAAGGAAGTTAAAAACAACTATGAGTGTGGATTGAATATAGATAAGTATAATGATATAGAAGTTGGAGATATTATTGAAGCTTATGAGGAGGTAGAAGTAGCGAGAAAACTATAAGTTCTTTTGTGCTTTTTAGAATAAATTAATTTACATATATATCAATTATAATATGGAAAATATAAATCAGGCAGGTTGGTTTGGCCCAACGGAAATCATAATTATTTTAGTAATCGTATTACTGTTTTTCGGGGGAAGAAAGATTCCTGAGTTAATGAAAGGTCTTGGTAAAGGAGTGAAAGAATTTAAAGATGCTTCTAAAGGCGATGAAGGTGTTAATGAGGAGGAATCGAACGACAACGAGAAGATAGAGACAAAGTAGTTCCATGTACAAGACAATTGCCGACATAAAACAGGCATTAGGATCTGGACAAACTGTGTCTTCGATTGTTGAAAGTAGTATTTCAAATATTAAGGAAAAATCCAGCTTAAATGCATTTGTTGAGATATTTGAAGATTCTGCTCGTTCTTCTGCAGTAAAAGTTGACGAAAAAATAAAGAAAGGAAGCGGAGGAAAGCTGGCAGGGGTGATTTTGGGTATTAAAGATAATATCTGCTATAAAGGCCATAAAGTGTCGGCCTCATCTAAAATCCTAAATAATTTTGAATCATTGTATACCTCGACGGTACTACAAAGACTGATTGATGAAGATGCCATTGTCATTGGCAGACTTAATTGTGATGAATTTGCAATGGGAAGCTCAAATGAGAATTCGTTTTATGGCAATGTAAATAATAATTTCAATGAATCATACGTACCGGGAGGTTCCTCAGGAGGTTCAGCAGTTGCTGTTTCAGCAGGCTTATGCACAGTTGCTTTAGGAAGCGATACAGGTGGGTCTGTTCGTCAGCCAGCATCATGGACAAATACCTATGGTTTAAAACCTACTTATGGTTGTTTTAGCCGTTATGGATTAATAGCATACGCGTCTTCATTTGATCAAATTGGAGTTTTTACAAATAGCATTGAAGATAGTGAATTAATTTTTGCTTTAAGTAAGGGGGAGGACCCTATGGATTCAACTTCTATCTCCAAGGAATGGACTAACCCAAAACAAGAAAATACAAAACTACGAGTGGGGTATGTTAAAGAGTATATGAATCATGAAGGTATAGACAATGAAATCAAAACTAAACTTAATGATTTGAAAACCAACCTTGAATCAAATGATATCGAGTTGATAGAATGTGATTTTCCATATTTGGATTATTTGGTACCAACTTATTATGTATTGACTACAGCAGAAGCTTCTTCGAATTTATCAAGGTTTGATGGTGTTCATTATGGTCACAGAAGTACGGTTGCAGAGGGTGTTGAGGACACCTATAAAAAGTCTAGGACAGAGGGATTTGGCAAAGAAGTAAAAAGACGAATCATGACAGGGACTTTTGTTCTTTCACATGGTTATTATGATGCCTATTATACCAAGGCTCAAAAAGTAAGACGACTGGTAAAAAGCTCAACGGATGATTTTTTTAATCATGTTGATGTGATGATTTTTCCCACCACCGCCTCCACGGCATTTCAGCAGGGTAGTGTCAAGGATCCTATTCAAATGTATTTACAAGATATTTTCACAGTTCACGCTAATTTAAGTGGTAATCCGGCGATAAGTATCCCTTTTGGTATCCATTCAAATGGCATGCCTTTTGGATTACAGCTCATGACTGATCGTTTTAACGAAAGTAAATTATTTAGTTATTCAAGAATATTAAGGAAGTATATTTAATATGAGAGTATGGTTGATGATATTATTTATCAG
>MDSZ01259235.1_pt1 | contig 15826 bp, 17 predicted proteins | sample 811201 | NCBI WGS metagenome assembly MDSZ01 (sample SAMN05326647, study PRJNA326480) | marine metagenome | isolation source: seawater | place: Indian Ocean: North | collected 2010
AACAGGACATTTTCTTGTTGACTCTCTATTAAATAGTTTTTTAGAAATTAAAACACCGTTTATTTCGACCTTTTCCTCTTGAACAGAGTGCAGCCTTTCTTTCTCAATAGATTCCTCAAGCTGCTTTCTGTAGTCTTCTTCTTTGTTGTCGTCCCAATATTTTTTTGGATTTACAATAGCTTCTTCACCGTATTTCTTTTTTACGGCCTTTTCTAATCCTGCAACAAAAGTTAAGTCTCTTTTCATTTTCCACGTTTTTTCTTGCTAATTTCAACTGCAGCCAATTGAGCGTTGGCTTCTTTTTTTGTATCATGCGAGCCGAGCTTTTTACCACTTTTAGAACGGACAACATAATCGTCGTCTTCTTTACTAATAGTTTCGCTCATGGCTCTATCGCCTAAAACTTTTGCCATACCGCGTAAGATTCTCATTTTCATCTTTTCGTCAAACTGGCCTTTACTATCTTTTATAAGCTCATCGAGCGCGTTTCTAATTTTTGTATAAGCCATGTTCTTTGAATACTCATAGTATGATTCAGCTGTGCTTTGTTTATGAACAGGCGCACTAGGATCGTCTGATAGCATTTCATTTAATTCTTCATTAATTATTTGCTTTAATCTGCCTTTTGTTATTTTCATTGTTGTATCTCCTGTGTTGCCCAAAGAACACCTATTGTCAGTCCAATCCCTGAAACAACTCCTCCGGCTAACCACCAATGGTTGTTTCTGTTTGGCCGTTCAAGGGCCATACCTCTATAGGTATCAATTTCTTGTTGTTTAATATCCATTAAAAGACTGTGCCTTTCTTGTAGACTATCATAACTAGCTTGTAAAATATCTAATTGTAGTTGATAATCCGCTGCAGTGCGGTCTTTTTCAAATTGAATGCGTAAATCACACTCTTCCATAGAAAATTGACTATCGACTATCAATTCAGAAACAGCCGCTGGGTTAAACAATGTTCCGGCAAATGGTGCAGGATCACCCGTATCTAAATTAGTAAATTGTGGATCTTCTGCAAAGGCAGGGGACGCTGTTAAGAATGTAAAGGTTAATAATATCTTAGTCCACATAAGTAAATCCAAACTCCTTTTGAAGTAATTCATTGATTGTTTGAGGATCTCGATCATGCATTTGCATTAGTTCTGCAAATCTTGCTCTTTTTTCATAGGAAAGCTCTTCCTGAGCCTCTTCAAACTTTTGCTCTAAAGTGCGCAAAGCTTCGTTATGTTTTCTAATAGCTTCGTTTCTTTTTTCAATTTCTTGTTGGTGTGTCTTGTCAATAGCATCTCTCTCTGCTTTATAGCTATCTATTGTTTGCTCAAGAACTTTTTTATAATTTCGCACATTACCGCGTGCAATTAAATATACAATCAAAGTCCAGGCACCAATAGCAATAATTTTCCAATGATGCTTACACCAAATCCATGCTTTTTTCATAGCAACTTTAAATGCTAACCATGTCATACTATTCTCCGTGTTTATATGCTTTCATAGCGTCAATGGCACCCTGTGTTCCAATATAAACCATTGCAATCATACCCCAAGTTTCCGATGCTAAGTCGGCCCAGAGCATAAGCCCTGTTGCTGTTAAAAATGTAAACAACTTGCGAGAGATTACTCTCTCCATTACTTTATCTAGTAGTCCTTTCTTCATTATTTATACCTCCAAAAGTATACTATAATTAGTCCTTTTGGGAAGGTATTGCATAACAAAATTTAACATTCTCTATTTTGTTAAAGTATTTTTTATACTTGTCATACTCTGAGCCTTTTATTGCAAATGCTAAATCTTCAAGCGCATGTACATATCTGACAAACTTGTGTATGTCATCCATTTTAACATGAGTTGTTAGTTTGACCTCGACATTTTCCAGCAATAACCTCTCTGGGTTTCCGTCATATGGTAGTATAATATATTTTTTAGATGTTGACATGGGCATAACCGCGTTTTTTCTCTACATTAATAACTATGTCGGCCACATCTTTTAACGTGTCCATATGTGAAATTAATAGCACGGTTTTGTAATAATTTTTAATCATATCCATAATTCTGACAAATCCTTCCATATTGTCTGCATCCAACGCAGTACCAGGCTCATCTAAGATAAAAATATCACTCTTAGGCAGACTGGAGACAGATAGCAAAGACAGCCTAATTGCCATGGCTGCAATTGTCTTTTCAGCGCCGGATCCCATTTCAAGTGGCCGGGGCTCATGTTTCGGGTGCTTGATAAAGATATTTAGCTTTTTACCATCGTCTTCAAAAAATGCCTCAAAATTAACAATATTCGCCAAAACTTTAGCAATTTCCTCGTTAACGACAGGCAGCTTTTTCTTAATAATGTCGTATGAAATTCCACCGGTGTGCATGCATCGCATAAATAAATCATAAGCAGAATACTCCTCTCTTAATTCTTCTAAGTCATCTTTTTGCTCTTCAAAATTTTGTAGTTTTTGTTCAGCAGAACCTTGAGCCATATATAAATCTTTTAATTCTTCTTGACACATTTCATAAGAATCTTTGTAATCAGCTATGCGTTTTTCAATATTGTTTTTTTGTTGTATAAGACCTTCTAAATTTTCAATTGCCTCTTTATTGTCTTCATATGATTGTCTTAATCTTTGCAATTCAATAATTTCGTTCTTTACCCTCTCAATAGAAGTTTTGTTTTTTTCAATTTGCAAATTTAAATCTGCAATATCAGTTGAAACAGTGACCTTCTTTTCAAGAATTTGTTGATATTTTCTTAAATGCTCATCAATCTTGTCTGGTTCAAGCTTGTCTATTTCACAAGAAACTGCTTCTGCATTTTGTTGATGTTCTTTGGTTTCTTTTTGTATGCTAGGCTTCTTAGAAGCTGCTTCATGGGCATCTTTAACAAATTTATTTTCACAACAAAAGCTGCAATCTGGATCATATTCGTGATCTTCAAGCATCTTAATTTTTTTCATAATATTGTCAAATTTATTTTTTGCTTGTTTGTAAAGTTTATTATGCTCGTCACATACGTTCTGCAAATTATCAACTTGTGATTTTTTTTCATTTAAAGTTTCAACATCAAAATCTTCAATAAACTTTGTTATTCGCTTGTACAGGTCTTGTTTTATAGTTCTATCAGCCTTAAGTTTTTTGTTCTTTGTACGAAACGTTGTAGTTAATTGTTGCTTCTTTTCTAACTGCGACATGACATTGGCGATGTCAACGATTTCCGCAGGAATTGATTCAATCTTATGTGCAACCTCATCTAAAGCATGACTATTAGACACAATTTTGTTTTCGTATTCAACACATTCTTTTTTGTGTCTTTTAATCTCCTTTTCCGCGCCTGTAAGCTGCTCTGTTGCCTCCGCGATGTCTTCTTCGAAGTTTCTACCTTCTAAGCGCTTAAGTGCGCCACGTAGGTCTGTAGCGTCCTCTTTGGCCATCTTGAACTTCTTATCAAATATTTCAAGGTCCAAAAATTTAGCAAGAATTTCTTTACGCTTAGTAGAGCCTTCTTTAATAAAAGACAGCGAATCAAGCTGTGATGCCATAGAGGTTAGCAAGAAATCATCTAATGTACCAAATATTTTACGGATGTTTTTGTCAGTCTCGTTTCTAGTAAGTCCATTATGATTTTTTTCCTCACAAATAATTTTATTTTGACTTGTAAATTCTAAGTCTGTTTTTGCTTCTTGAGTTGTCTCTCCTTTAAGCTTTTTAGTATACTTTTCAGATGTTCTCTCGATTTGGTACTCTTCGTCTCCGACTCTAATTTGTAGTCTTCCTCGCCCCACATCGCAATTTTGGTTAATAATATTAAGATTTTTACGTTCATTTTTTGAGGTAGAATTGAATAAGGTATACAGTATACTATCAATGATAGAAGATTTACCAGAATAATTTTTGCCAAAGATACCAACAATTCCATTTAACTTATCGAAATCGATTCGATTCCCCTTTCCGTAGTTAAATAGGTTGTCCCACTCCAACGACTGTAATTTCCAATTAATGTTTCTAGAAATCTCTTCGTCTTCTTCTACAATTTTATTATACTTGCTATTTAAATCAAGTACCTTTTGAACAATATCTTCTTCTAATTCATAGTCTTTAAGATATTCACGAATAAGCTTTTCCTGCACTGCTAAATCACGAAGGTTCATTTTAATCAAGCTGTTGCCCATGTTATCAACGTTATTACGTTCACCAGCGGCTCGATTTAAAAATGTAATAGATTCAGGATTAAATCTATGTTTTGCAACCTCCACTGCTCGACGCATGCGATCAAGAGGCAAGTTGTTGTTAGATACTAGTCGTAGACGTGCGCCGGTCTGAATTTTAGTACCTTTAGGTATTCTACCTTTAGGTGTTAGTTCAATTGTAATAAATGGCTTTGGGTTTTTAAATGCAATATGCTTACAAGTAAAGTTGTCCTTATCTTCTATATCCCATAATAATAGCCCTTTATCGTTTGTTTCTCCATGATTTTGCTGAATCGTACTGCCAGGATATCGAATACGTCCTTCATAATCAAGGGCTTGATTAGTTTTATGGATATCACCTAAAAATCCAAAATCAAATTCTTCAAAAATTGCAATATCATGCTCGCCATGATCCATAACCCAACCGATATCTGTTTTCGAACCAGAAATAGAGCCATGATATAATGCAATATTAATCGCCTCCGGGTTACTTGGTGCGCACCAATTGTCTTCATCAAAAACAGAAAGTACATTTAAGCAAAAATTGTCAGACAACTTATGTTCACCAGAATTCTTAAGCAAATGTAAATTGTCTAATTCTAAAGCGTCTACAATTGGAGTAATTGCATCTTGACGAGTGCTGTTTTTTAAATTGCCGTCGTGGTTACCCAATATAATATATGTGGGTGCGATTGACGCAAGATTTCTAAAAAAATCAGAACATAGTTCTACAAACTCTGGAGAGATCTGTGTTTTTGTATGCGCAATATCACCACAGTGAATAATACAGTCTACCTTTTGTTCTCGCAATGTTTCATATAATTGCTTAAAAACTTCTTTGTATTCATAATGATATTTTAAATTTTTTATATGCGTATCCGCAATGTGAGCAAATCTCAAAACTATTCCTTTTGTATTAGTCCAATAAACATTCCCAGCAGAAATACAACAGCATAACTGCTAACAAGAGCTAAAAGCGCACCGGGATGCATAGCTTCTATTAAATGCATGTTATTACAATAACACACCAGCAACTATGTGTCAAGACTTTTTATTTTCTGCCAATGCAGCTGACACAGATTGACCTTGTTCAATTTCGTATTCAAGGTAATGCTTTACAGAGCTTAAATAATCTGCTGCTTTTGTAATTTTTGCTTGAACCCAAGATTCTAATTGCATGTCATCTCGCATCATATCATGGATTTCTTTTGAATATTTTGCTGCTTTAAAAAGCTGCTGCTTGGCCATACGGCCCTCTTGATCCAAATTGCTTTTAAGTTCTGCTACCATTTGTTCGGGGGCGCCTACTTGCGGATCAAGACCGCCGCAACCATAACTCTGAACCAGATCAAGCAAAGCTCTACCAGGCATGCCTGACTGGTGTAACATTCTAAATGCCTGCACTAATTTGGAAGGATCTCTTTGTTCTTGGTAGCATTTTGCGTTTAACGCATCAATTGCAGCATCAAGCTCAGGATCTCCTGTTGATAACTCACCAAGAGTTTCAAGCTCTTCTAAAATAATTTCTCTTAATTTTGCTTTTGTAATTTTCATTCCTCAACCCCATATTTCTTTTTTAATCTATCAATCATTTTGTTCATAAGATACGCCCTTCTGTCGTCATCTTTAATTTTTTGAACATTAGGCTGATTCATTATTTGTGATAGTTCTTCCATAGCTTCTGGAGGCAAATCTGTCAACTCTGCTCCCGCAGGCTGATCTGCCGTGATACCTAGTTTTCTAAGAAAATCGCCTTCTGGAGTGGTCACTCTTTCGTTGAGGATCTTACTTAATTCTTCTTTAATAATCTGTTTAAGTTGTGATTTTGTGATTTTCATGGGGCTGGCCACCTTTCTTTGCCGTGTTTCATAATAGCTTGCTTTTGGGAGGGAGATACTTGCTCATAAGGATGCAGGTCTTGCCACTCTCTCCAGTTCTTTTCTTGCTCTTCGTCAGTTGGCTCGTCGCTAGGTTTCTTGCTTTTGCTCGATCTTGCTCTAGCAAATCGTTGTTGATTGTCGTAATCATCCATTGGGCTCGGTGCGCCGGGGAACGACCAATCATATCCTTCGTCAATAGCCTTTTCAAGCTCTTCTTTAATAATTTGTTTAAGTTGTGATTTTGTGATTTTCATAATTTATGTTCTTTCAAGTTGATCTGCCATATGGACGATATTTGCTGCCGCCGCCATAGGGTTTTTTCGGCCTTGGCTTGGGAGCTACTTTATTTTTAGGCATTGCTGCAAGTTTTTCTTTTCGTTCTTTTTCTGCCTGTTCTAATTCTTCCTGAGATTTAATAGAACCCGGCGGGAGGCCCATGTCTTTTTCAACATGGCGGCGCATGTCATCCCCAGACATACCCTTCTCCATCATCGGTTCTCGGGAAGAATATTTCTCATAAGGATTTTCGGGACCACCCAAGCTTGGGATGCCCGTCTGCTCATCATAGTTTGCCATTTCAATTGTTTCTTCTACAATTGACATAATTTCTTGTGGGTCGTAACCTCTTTCAACTAACATTCTTATAATCTGTTCTAACTCGATTTCGGCGTGCTCGCGACCTGAATCGCCTCGATTACCACACTGTTGTTCGTTTACAACCATTTGTTTAGCTAATTCTTGAAGTCTCATTTGATCTTCGGGCATAAGACGAGATACGCCATCCATTAAAATACCCGCTATATCTGCACCTAAACGATCTTTTAGATATCCTTCTAATGGCGAATCTCCAGTGGCCATAGGCATTTCACTTAGTATGGCTTTTACCGTCTCTCTTAATTGTGTTCTACTAATTTTCATTATACGCCCTGCTCAAATTTTGCAATCCAACGAAGAGCATATTTTAGTTTTTCAGAGGGCTTAGTGCCAGGAAGTTCTGAGTCCATCAAAAATTCAAACAGTTGGTAGTATGCATCACTAGACGCGGCCTGTTCCTCGTCCGATAGCGGTTCAATATTAATTTGGCCACCGGTAAATCGATCACTCATAGCCTCTTTAACAAGTTCTCTTAACTTTGTTCTACTAATTTTCATGTAATTACCCCTATATGCTAGACAATGCTGCCGCTAATAAATAGTCGTCTTGGCCAATAAAAGTAGCATTTTCTTTTCTCTGTAAAAATACACTTTTTGGCATGGTGCCTACATCTTCGTAACCGTCCGTATTAATTTTATATAACTCAACACCATATTTTAAAAGTAGTCTAATAATTCTATTTTCTTTTTTTACAGCATCAGCATCTAATGCTAAAAATACTGCCGCGTCATTCTCAACAATTTTTTGAAACAAAGTAGATCTATCTCGCAAAGTTGATCCTAATAATGGAATAGCATTACCAGCTACAATTGCATCGAAGGCGCCCTCAACAAGAATAATATCGCTATCCCAATCTACATACAATTCATTAAACACAATATCCCTGGACGCTGTTGGGTTTTTATATCTTAACCAATTATCATCATATGCACGCGCAATATAATAATTTACATATCCGCGTTCATTAAAACTTGGTATTACAATTCGCCCACTGCACGGACCAGCATCGCAATATCCTATCTTCCATTTTAAGATATCTTTTTTGGTCACTCCACGTTGTTTTAAATATGATAATGGTTTTTTTGCAGAACGAGGTAAATTTTTGTTTGCTAATGAAATAAAATCTTTTGGTAACTCTAAAGTTTGCTCAGGTTCTTTTGGAATCTCTTGAAATATATTATAAAAATCATTAATATTTACTCGTTGAGTTAACTTGTCCCATTCTTGTAATTGTTTATAAGATCCAAAACGGCGCACAATCCTTCTTAAATTTCTACCGGTCGTATCACAAACCCAACATTTATATACATTCTTATCTATGTTCACAGACATTTTTTTCTTGTGGTGCTTGCAATATGGACAATGAAATAACATTTCACCACCAGACCGATAGCTCTCACCTAATATGTCAGTAATTATTTTATTTTTTGAAGTCACGGTAATACTATAACCGCTTATTTATCAATTGTCAAGTAAAGGTCCAGCTAAAGCGACAACTAATGCATCGGCACGATCATCAGTGCCTGGTTGTGGATTTCCCTTATGTGTCATATTGTACTTAAATTGACCATCAAATTTATTCTCTACGTGCTCAATAATATATCTTTTTACTTCTTTGCTGGGAACTCCTCTGGGTGGCTTTATTCCCAACTTAGATCTGGCTGAGCGCGGGTTAATTAAAGTAGGGCGCAGACCAAAAGTTTTACGAACAGCATAACAACACATCCCATTAAACCTCTGCAGTGTTGCCATTGTGTAGGCAGTAGTTTTGCCGCCCTTAAACATCATAGCCGGCTGTTCAACATAAACATCATACACAACATAATGTTTTTCAATGTTTCGCATGCGGGTTTCAAATTGTAACGCTCGTTCTTCAAGTGGTAGGTTTGATTTAAATTTTATGACTTCGCTTATAACTATCTTATCATCTTTTAGTAAAGCGATACCAACCTTTGAAGAACTTATATCAAGTCCTAAAATGTACATTATATATCTAGTTTTAATTTAAAAGTAAAATCTCTTTCTTCTGTTTTCTTAACTGGTGTTGCTAGGTTAGCTATTGCAATTAAATTTTTATTCTCGTCATATATTCCAATGCGGGAGATATATGTATGCTTTTCAAACGAGCCAGTTGGGTCAGCATATGGCGAGTTTACTGTGTTTTTAATTTCTACCTCTTTTGGCTCTGTAAAGTGGGTGGAAGATGTTAACGGTATTTGTCTCAATTTGTTAGAATCAAAGGAAACATATGTTGGATTATTAGAATGATTAAGTTCTGCTTTTTTAGCGTGTGCCAACATTGTCACCGTTTGAATATAATTAGTGCCTTCGAAACTTAGATCATAACTAGCTGACGCGAGTGTCTCGCCAACAATCTCTGCCGATGAAGTTTGATATTTATCATTTGCACCGACACCAAAAAACAACCATGAAGCGGGTTGTAAATCTGTCGCATCTGCTAAAAAGTTAAAATTTCCGCCGCCTGCAGCTTGAGTATCTAATGGCCATGAACCAGTTAAACATACAAATCCTTCATTGTACAAAACTACCCCAGCAACAGAACCAGAACCATTACTTCCGGTGGGAGAAACTTGAATTAGTTCACCATTGCCATATATGTCCTGTAGTCTTCCAACCAAATTACCAGTCACATAAAATTTTAAATCTACAGTCTTTTTCTTAATAGTCGATCCATAAAAAATAGAAGGTATACTTATCAGGTTCATTGGCTGCGTTTCTTTATCCCAGCCAGTATCAAAAGTCGTAGAGTACGCATAGTGACGACTTAATGGTTTATAATGGTTGAACGTATTTTTTAACGCTGATACATGTGCTCTGGTGTCTCCAGAACCAAAATATTCTCTATAAATACTAGCGGTCAACGGGTATGCACTACTTGTGATTGTATCTCCGTATGCAAAATCATTATTAAATTGACTAGTAGTTGTTGTTTTAAATGAAGTCAAACTTCCAGCTTTGGTAATAAATGGAAATACAACTGTTTTAACACCGCTTCCCTCATTAATCCCATCGCCATCGGGGTCAGTTTGTGTATTCCAAGTGTGCCCGCGCGGATCACGATCTACGTTCATTTCATATAAACTTATATATCCAGCTGGCGCAACAACACTACCAGTAAAGGTTCCGCTTACTGGGACTTCTTTATTATAATACACTTTGGCATCATAGATAAAAAATTCCTGTTTAGGATGAACCTTTATAGTGTTGTAAAACAGATCATCTCTTTCAAATTTGTAGTACATTATAAATGTATATAGTCGCTAGACAAAATATTAATAGTCTAGACGAACTCTGAGTGTGAATTCAGTTGTTGGATCTTTTTTGAGTGGCTCGCTCAATTTAGCACACGCCATCAATTCGTTATCAGCCGAATAAAGTCCTACTGTGGTTGCATAAGCAACTGGGGTGTCTGTGCTAGACTGCTTAACGCGAATCTTGCTACCGCTAAGATATGTCGGATTGGAACTATAATTAAAATCGTTGTGGTTCGCACGACAAAAATATACAGTTGAATTCAACTCGGTAGTGTTATTAAAGGACAAGCTGTAGATCCTGTGTCTTAAAGCATCGCATGACGAGGAAATAGAAGAGCCTGTCAATACTTGATTCATCTTCATTCCGCCAGTCGAGCCAGATAAAAGCATGCCGCAGTTTTCACCAACGGTTGCAACCGCGTTGGCCAAAATACCGCCGGTTGTTGTTCTAGTAAATACAGAAGCAGTTACCACAGCAATACCAGCTTGATAAAATAGCAATCCAGCTTTCTGCGAGCCATCATCTGTTGTCAAGTTTGTTCCGACTGTACTGTCAGCATATAACACAGCGTATTCTCCTGCTGGAGAGTTGACGCGATAATCATTTGCTCCATTAGCATCAGTTAGTCTAATTCTAGATGCCATTTCGGTTTGGCTGGAGCCTGAATCCCATGTGCCGCTGACTCCTAATTCAAGGGCAAACGAACCCTTTTTGATTTCATCTTTAGTAAGCAGGCGCGAGAAGTTTAAGAAATAACACTCTCTAAGTTTTGTTCCACCGGCAAGTATATTACCATCTTCATCAAATTCTTGAATTGAGCCAGTCTGATCATAACCCATTAAGACTTGAGCCATTTGATTATAAATATTAATCTTTTTTGCATTTTGAATGGTTGTGCCAGAAAGCGATGATTTGCTTGAGTATCCAACCGTAATATCAAAAATGTGGTTAGCAGACGAACTTAAATAAGGATAATCGTAAACCGATTGAAACATGCCATGCGAGTAGTCTTTAATGTTGCCCTCGCTGCCGAAGTCGCCATAGGTACCCGAGACTATTGTTCCGGTAATGGGAATCGCCTCATGTAACAAAGTTCTTGTAGAAACAACATCGTTACTTAAAAATGTTTTAAAAATGGTTGCCATGTTTTATTTCCTTGTCATATTAATTTAATGAATCTTACGGGAATATCTATTTGATACCCAGTGGTGGCGCCGTTAACACGAACATTTGTATCAATGTAACGAACTGAGGTTTCATTTGAGCCCGTGTCATGCATACCAGCAGTAGAGCCCAATGTTGTAAACAGATATGTGCTGGTGTTCAAATCTAGGGAGGATTGAATTTTGAAGTTTAGTGTCGTGCCTCTTGGTCCTGCAATAGTCTCTTGAGGTGCGCCATTACGTCTGTTGGTATTTTCCCTAACATAGTTTACATCAGTTCCCAATGAAAGAAAATAACTTGCAATATTATCATCGTCAATAAACGATACTGCTGCTTTCGAACCATTAGTAGAACTAACAATACTACCAAATCTATTATCAATCTCAATGATATATTGTGTCTCTACTAAATCAGCATCAATTGTAAAGGTTGGAGAAACTTCAGTTGTATCAAGACCTTGATCAACTCTAATGTGACCACCACCCTCACCGGGGTTTTCGCCATACATCACACCATCAACTGTTCCAAATCTATTCTCTGTGCTTTGGTCAACAGCGATCATATAAGAGCCACTAGTGTGTTGCGCTCTAGAATTGTGCAGCGTATTTAATTTGCACATTGGCAAATACAAAAGATTTGTTCTGGACATAGAAACCAATTTAGATTTCATGGAAGAAGCGTTGTTGGTAAAAGCCTCTAAAACCGGAGTCTGTAAAATATCAAGATCATAATAGGCGCTACCACTTGCGTGGTTTCTGTTATAAAGCGCGTAGTTTATCTCGTCGTCTCCCATGGCAAACTTTGTTATTTTAAAGCTGCCGTCTCCTTTTGCCAATCTCATTCTGCCCGTGTCGGTTAAAACCGCATCTAAAATGATATCTCCTGAATTGTCTAAAAATGCCATATTACATTCCCCATCGTAAAATAATTAGTTTTGTTTATAGAAATCGGTACATTTATTTCTATGTTTGTTCGTCAGCCGTTGTGACTATGTGTTCGTGTGTAAAATCTACATTAATGTCCATCTTTTTTCCAGTGGACTTTGATGTAAGTCTAATCTTAAATCTTTTTCCCCATAATGATTCATCTTGCAAGCCCAAAGTGTACTGAGTAGCCTCGGTTGCGCTTTCAGCATCGGTGAGTCCAGATTTTTCATTGTTCAATATTGTTTGAGTATACCTCGGTGCTACATAAAGATATCTTGTCATTCCTCTAGAGGGCTGTGTTGCCATAGGCTCTAAAAAGTCAACTGTTTTGATTATGGGAAATATTAATCCGTTATCATCTACAATTTCTACTTGATAAATAGGTGTTGGATTAGAAATTTTACCATGAATATCAATTGATCTAAACATATAATAATATTTTTTATTTGGTGATAATCTTTCTTTATACGCAGCAGAGGACGCTTTTTTCTTTGTCTTCAAACTAATGTCTGTGTGAACAAGTGCAACTCTTTTGTTTTTATAGTCATCGTAACTATGTGGATGATGCTCTATTCTAAATACCTCAAAATACTTTGCATGATCATCAGACTTGTATCTAATTGGGCCTACCGGTCTTTTTTGTGCTTTTCGTATTCTGTCTACTATCAATTGCTCTTCGTTATTAATGACAATTGGATCTAATAAGTATTCGCCTATATTACTATTAAAATTCATCAACAACCTGTTGTTGATTCCCCTGTATGGTAAAATTTCAACATCTGGTGGCACTGGAGGATCATCAATCAACACCTCAGATTCATGAAAATATGGCACTTCAATTAATTTAATAGATGGATACGTCCGTACATCAAATGTAGCACGATATGTCTGTTCTATTCCAACAGTACGAAATTCCGTGGTAAGACCGGCAGCTTTTTCAACTTGCTCTGTGATGTTGAGGTTTTCATATCTATATCGAGATCCAATTACAAACTGGTAGGCATATACTTTATATGTGTATTGATTGTTAAATTTTACTTGTGTATCAATATATTTAACCACATCTATATCATTGGAGTTTGCAACAAATATATTTTGGACTGGTGTTCCTACAGCTCTTCTCCCTTTAAATTTGGCAATTCTGTACATAACTGTTTCAGAGTGGCACATGTCACCACTTAGCATTTGTTGATATGTTCTTAATTGTTGTTTAATAAGAGATCTTAATTTACCAGCAAAAATTAACATTAATAAGTTTTTTTTATATTTTTCCTCTGCAGTCAAAGCCATAGTTTTTTCACCATTAGTGAAATATGCAATATCAGCAATATCGGGCAAAGGTTGCTGGGTTCCTACATTTGCATATTTGCTCCACCATGATAAAACGTCCATCATACGATGTTGACTAGCGTTATTATTAGTATTTCTCCTGACAACGGATCCGCCTGTGCTGGTGCTTTGCTGTGAAGCAACTTCTACAGATTGATGACTTTGTAAATTAGCAAAATTATTTCTTATATTCTTAACGACAATCTCATTGGTTAAGTCTGAACACAGACCTGCTTCACGCAATAATTCTGCAAAAGTAGTGGTGGAATCAGTTTTAAATTCAACATCAACCGACATAGGAAACATTTCTGCCATCTCATTGTACTCATGCACTTTATGCACATCTTCAACTGGAATTGCAATATTGCGATACTTTTTAATTAAGCTATTGAATGGTTCTTTGTTTCTTGCTGCTCGGCTGTAAAAACGAGCATATTTTTCATAATATTGACCTTCGTCCTCTTCGCCTATCTTTTTGCCAGACTTATTTAACACATCTTTATAAACGTCTGGTATGGCGCCATTTAAAGTGATTAGTTGATTATATATTGAATTGTCAGAATCAAGATACTCACTATTTTTTTCAAACATAAAAGCATACATGTTTGGCATGACTGATTCAGGAATTTTAGAATTGCCACCAGTCATTTTTTCATATGGCTCAATGTAAAAGTTATAAGATGGCTCTATATTAGCGTGCATTGCATGTGACAAACCACCAAGGGCAGCTAATTCTTGTGGCAAAAACGGGGCATCAACATCAAATGCATGATCATAATAATCTGTATTTAAAACGAACATGTTATTAATATACTCTTCCCATTCGTCTTGTGATTCAAATTGATTTGATTTTGCTTGAATTAAAACGCTTTGTTTCATTTCATAAAAATCGTTATTTTCACCATCATATTCTGGCTCTGGGCCAAGTGCTAATATAAATCTGCATGCACTAGTTGTAACATTTGCGGCCTTTTCTTCAGTCATTAAAGGTGTGGTGACTACGGTTGGCGTAATACCCAAGTAGCTGCCTTCAGATGTGTTTATAACATTCCAATATTTGTATGAATTTGATCTTATAGGATCCATATTGGAGGCACCAGTAAAAATTGCACCATCAACTATAACAACTTTTTTTCCTATCGACATATTAGTAGCCTCCTCCGCCGCGAGTTGTGGTAGACATCCTAGTCATTGTGGTTGTTCCAGCTGGGCTTGCAGCAGTTCTTGTGCCTGTCACTGTAGTAATCAGTTCTTGGGTAGTTACAGGATCAACTGTATTAGGCTTTTCAACTGGCACCGTAGTCGTTAAATATTCATTAGATATTTTGGCTCTTTCATTGCCACGCCTATTGTCAGTAGTAGCTGCCATGCCCAAACTAGTCACAACTTTGTCTTGTGTATTTAAATACGTTGAGCGAAATGTGGGGTTTATTAATGCTGTAAACTGAGTTGGCGTAGTCCGTGCATTGGAAACATATATTTGTGTTTGCGGTGTCAAAAGAAAAAACTCGTTGTAAATTGGAAGCTCGACGCCTTTATAGTCAGCAACGCCTATGTCTTCATTTTCATATGTTGACATCCTACATAATAACACTTTTCCTATCGATTCGTTAAACATATCTATCGTTAATTGTGTAAATTCAGGAGATTTTAACTGAACTTCTCCTATTGAATTAATAGTAAAACCACTCATCACTTGTATTTCTTGTAACAATTGATAGTTTATTCTAAACATTGCTTCTGTTGTAGGATCAGAAATCACATCCAAACCTGATTGGGCTTGCGTATTAAACCAGTTGTATTTAGTTAGTGTATTTGATGTGTCCACACTTGCCAACATCAGCGATTTAATTTGGTTTGGTACTGTTGCCAACACATCAGAAGAAATAGGCGAGGAGCCCTGTTGTTCAATTACGTTATCGTTTTGTGCTATATTGTATTGTTGAATTGTTTGAGCTGTTGATAATCTTACTTGATTGATAGGCGTATCAGACGTGAACATGGAGTTTTCTACCGATGTATCACTTGTCAATGTTGATGATCTTAAATTACCAAACCCAGTGGTTTTAGATGGCGACATAACAGCTGTCATTAATGTAGCAGCGTTTCCACCACCGGTTGGTTGTTTTCTAATTGTTGCATATGGAGTTTCAAGCATGCCCTCCATATTAGCACGATGTTGCATTATCATACTACCACTAATTTCATGAGAATTTTCAGATAACACATCACGTATGGGCAACAATCCATCGTCAGACTCCATTTGAGCTACCATGTTGTTGTAGTCAAATACTGTGCTAATTGTTGCTCCTGCAGCAGCAATAACATTTGAATATGATTTTGAAGTTTTTTCTGCGGAGGTGTCAATAGACGAACGGAGATCGTATCTAACTGGTTTTGACGAAAGGTTGTA
>MDSZ01077292.1_pt1 | contig 15825 bp, 14 predicted proteins | sample 811201 | NCBI WGS metagenome assembly MDSZ01 (sample SAMN05326647, study PRJNA326480) | marine metagenome | isolation source: seawater | place: Indian Ocean: North | collected 2010
AACTTTATAAAACCACTTTAAATAACGAGAAATTTAAATGACAAATAAGCAAAAGAGAAAAATCCGTGGCGCAAAATCAGTCTATGCAAGCCAAACGGTAGAAGAGCACATCGAAAGCCATACATTATGCATTATCGTGGATAACGAGCCTGGCGTACTTGCACGCGTCATCGGCCTTTTCACAGGCCGTGGCTATAATATCGATAGCTTAACCGTGGCAGAAACGGACAACGAAGAAAACACATCACGCATAACAGTCGTATGCAGCGGGACACCGCTTGTCATCGAACAAATCAAGGCACAAATCGAACAACTCATCCCCGTCAGACGCGTGCGCGACTTAACCGTATTTGGCCCCCATATCGAGCGCGAACTCGCGCTTGTAAAAGTCTCAGGAATTGGCGAAAAGCGTATTGAAGCGCTACGTTTATCGGATGTATTCCGCGCTAAGCCTTTAGACTCAACATTAGAATCTTTCGTCTTTGAAATCACCGGCACAACTGAAAAAGTCGATGCTTTCATAGATCTTATGAAGCCATTAGGCCTAGTTGATGTCAGCCGTACAGGTGTAGCCGCCATCTCAAGAGGCAGCACCACACACGATGATGTCGCTTAAAGGCTAATTAAAGTCGTAAGACGAAAGAGAAAAACGTTTGGCATAAACGAAATAAAATTGCGTATATCACCCGAATAAGGTTTCAAGTGATCCTTGGGGTTGATTCTTCGTAAGAAACCTTGTTTATTGCCATCCGTATATGATTTACACACACTAAGAGACTGGAAGAAAGACAATGTCACAGAGCAATTTGGCAACAAACGCGCCACAAGAAAGAGCGCCACTTAACATCTACTATGATAAAGATTGTGATCTAGAGCTGATCAAAGGCAAAAAAGTCGCAATCATCGGCTATGGTTCACAAGGTCACGCACACGCACAAAACATTAAAGATAGCGGCGTAGAAGGCGTAATCATCGGTCTTCGTGATGGCTCATCATCAGCCCCTAAAGCTAAAGACGCTGGCTTTGAAGTTATGAGCCCAGCAGACGCAGCTAAAGAAGCTGACGTTGTTATGATCCTTACTCCGGATGAGCACCAAGCTGATCTCTATGCAGACGAGCTAGAAGCCAACCTTAAGCAAGGCGCAGCGCTTGTATTCGCACATGGCCTAAATGTTCACTTCGGTCTTATCAAACCACGCGCAGACTTAGATGTATTCATGGTAGCACCTAAAGGCCCTGGCCACACAGTGCGCGGTGAATATACAAAAGGCGGCGGCGTTCCATGCCTAATCGCTGTAGCACAAGACGCTAGCGGTAAAGCTAAAGACCTTGCACTTTCATACGCATCTGCAGTTGGTGGTGGCCGCTCAGGTATCATCGAAACAACATTCAAAGATGAATGCGAAACTGACCTATTCGGTGAGCAAGCAGTTCTTTGCGGTGGTACTGCTGAGCTTGTTAAAGCAGGTTATGAAGTCCTTGTAGAAGCTGGATACCCAGAAGAAATGGCATATTTCGAGTGTCTACATGAGCTTAAGCTGATCGTAGACCTTATGTATGAAGGCGGCTTGTCTAACATGCGCTACTCAATCTCTAACACAGCTGAGTTTGGTGACTATGTTTCTGGCCCACGCGTTATTACAAAAGACACAAAAGAAGAAATGAAGAAAATCTTGGCTGACATTCAGTCAGGTAAATTCGTTCAGGACTTCATGGGAGGCAACAAAGAAGGCCTTTCTCGCCTTGTTGATATCCGCGAAAAAGAAACAAAGCACCCAATCGAAGCAACAGGCGCACGTCTACGCGCTATGATGCCTTGGATCGGTAAAAACAAACTCGTAGATAAAACGAAAAACTAAGCATTTTAATCTCACAAGATTATATATATAAGTTTGAGGGCTGCGAGATAATCGCGGCCCTTTTTAATAAAGACACGGCTAAGTAATAAGAAAAATCCATGCAAGATACGCAGAACCAGCCCCTTAAAGGGGTCATTTTCATGATCATACAAACAATGATGCTGCTCGGCGTATCTATTACGGTAAAGCTCTTGACTGAACTAGGCCAGCACCCGATCGCTATCTCATTTTGGCGCTCAGCATTTATGCTGCTCCCCATCTTCATTGCCCTAAAATTCATGGGAAGAGCGCACCTAATCAAAACCGCAAATAAAAAGCGTCAAATATCACGTGCTGTACTTGGCACACTAACGATGCTCTTCATGTTCATAACCTATAGCTATGTCCCCCTAACCCAAGCACAGAGCTTATTCTTCACAACGCCGCTATTTGTAATTTTACTCTCCTACCCCGTTTTAAAAGAAAAAGTCGGTATTTATAGAACCAGCGCCACAATTGTTGGTTTTGCAGGCATGCTCATCATGCTTCAACCTGGCGCTATCAGCTCACCAATAGGTGCGGCCTTCGGAATCTTATCAGCCATAAGCCTGTGCGGCGTAACACTGCTTTTAAGAACCCTAGGCAAAAGCCAAGATGCAATGGTTACAATCTTTTACTTCGCTCTGATCGGTTTGTTCATGATGCTCATCCCTTTGCCCTTTTACTGGAAAACCCCAGATAGTCTGTATGAGATATTCTTACTGATCTGGGTAAGCGCTTTTGCGTTTGGTAATCAATATTTTCTAACGCGCGCTATATTCTGCGCCCCGCCTTCTATAACGTCTCCAATGACTTATGTCGGCCTTATTTGGGCTCTCATAGCCGATATCACCATATGGGGAACGCATCCAGGCTATATTACCCTCATCGGTGCCGCAATCGTCATCTCAGCAAATATATTTATTGTCTTGCGCGAACAAGCTTCAAAGCGCATAAAGACTTAACATGCATGAAAAAACTCAAGCCCCCGATAATGTAACTTACAACAACCCATTTGCTTCAATGGGTTTTGCAGCTATTACCTTTTTCCTATTTGGAATAATGGGTGCGCTAACAAAAATAATGACCGAAAGCCATCACATTGTAGAGATTATCTTCTACCGTAATGCTTTAACGCTCCCTTTCATCTTCTTATTCCTACTTTGGAAAGGCAAAGAGCTCTTCAAGATCCAGCTCCCCGTACGTCTCGCAGCAAGATGCATATTTGGCATTTTAAGTATGGCTATCACCTTTGCAGCACTCAAAAACCTACCCATCACAGACTTCACAGCTATTTTATTTCTCTCAACGCTGCTTACCCCCCTCGGCGCACATTTCATCTTAAAAGAGCGCGTTGGTAAGCACCGCATGTTCGCAATTTTTATCGGCTTAGCAGGTGCGCTCATCATTGCCCAGCCAAGCGGTCAAAATGTAACAATGCTAGGCATAAGTCTTGCCATCCTCGCCGCAATCAGCCACTCAGCGCTGTATTTAATCTTACGTACACTAAAAACAATGCCCTCAATAACCGTGACATTTTACTTCATTGTAACGGGCACAGTTCTTCCGGCCTTTCTCATGCCATGGTTTGCAAGCCCCTTAAGTTTAAGCGATCTAGCCTTTTTCTTCGCTATAGGTTTGAGCGGAGGCTTTGCACAATATTGCCTCACAACAGCCAATCGTTTAGGCAGCCCCTCCCTTGTTGCACCATTCAACTATACAGGTCTAATATGGGCAAGCGGCTTTGATATTCTTATCTGGCACCATTTCCCGGCACTCAATGTCTATTTAGGAGCTATTGTTATCATCGTAGCAAAGGCGTACATCATTTACCGCGAACATAAAAAGAAAACACACGACTTAAACACAAGCCTCTAACATGTCACAAAAAACATCAAACAAACCCGCCGATCAGCTCTATCTCGCTATAGGCTTTGCTATGCTCAATGCAGCAATGCTCGCCGCCATGAGCCTATTTGCCAAATTGCTTTCACAATATTTTGGCCCCATTGAAGTCACTTTCTTTAGAAACGCTTTCTCACTGCTCGCGCTCACATTCTGGCTCATATTTGTAGGTAAACTCTACCTCTTAAAGACTGAGCGGCCATTAGCACATTTTTTCAGAAGCGCCATCGGTACAATCGGCATTGCTCTAGGCATGTGGTCAGTTTCTATTCTATCCCTATCTGAAACCACAATATTACTCTTCACATCCCCCTTATTTACCGCCATTTTATCAGTTCTCTTCTTGAAAGAAAAAATAGGCGTACACCGTATTATCGCGATAATTCTTGGTTTTGCTGGTGTCATTATTATGGCGCAACCATGGCACGGCTTCTCACTTCCTGTTTTAGGTCTTATCACGGGCCTAGCTTGGGGGTTAACTTCAGGAGCTGTCGATACGACTTTGCGCTGGATGGGTAAAACAGAAAATGCAACCACCACCACATTTTACTTTATGCTCCTAGGCACAATCGCAACAGCCCTACACTGGCCTATAGCCGAATACAGCCAAGAAGGTTTTTCCCTAACATCACTTGCCATCGTTGCCGCACTCGGCCTAACTGGATTAGCCTCAGTCCTTGCTAAGAGCCAGAGTTACAGGCTAGGAAAGGCCAGCACCATAGCCCCAATCATGTATACAATGATCATTTGGTCCGCACTTTTTGACTATATTATCTATGGTGAAGCCATGAGCCTAAACGTCATTACAGGAGGAGGCCTGATCATTGCGTCGAACCTTTACATCATTTATAGAGAGAGCAAATTAAAGGGCAAATAAACTAAGCAAGCACAGCAATCACCTGAAATTAATCAAGCTCTATAATTTTCAACAAAGTTTTTGAAGATTTATAACGATATTCGCTTGAAATAGAAGCGCCATGCCCTTATGAATAGAAATCGCTTTTGAGAGAGCCACTACCAACCTCACAACTCTCCATCATATAAAAGCATCTGGGCCCGTGGCGGAATGGTAGACGCTGCAGACTTAAAATCTGTTGTCCGTATGGACGTGCCGGTTCAAGTCCGGCCGGGCCCACCACCTTAATCATAAATCATAAAGATTATGAGTCATGACAACGATCATGCCAGCGTGACCCTCGCACCCTCATCTTCCACTTTACGTATCATGTAAGCAATTATCTCAGGATCGATTTCAGATTGATCTGGCGAAACACTAAACTCTACTTCACGTGAGAATTTAGATTTCAAATGGTAACGAAGATTAGAAAACGCACTATAGAACTCTTCAGCCCCTCGAATTTCATCATACACAGCCCCCATCTCATGAAGCTCATAATCTGCAACTATGACCTCAAAATGCATAGCCATCAATGGAGGTGTTTTTTTATTGCTACTCATAATCACATAACTTCCCTTTATCAATATTTAACATATGTAATTACACAATAAACAAGATAAAGTAAAGTATACGCAGATTTTTACGTAAAAAAAATGACACAACCACTACTGAAGCTGTAAGCCGTCTTTTGTATAAATTCCGACCATACGTTCATCATCATAGGAATCTAGAGGGTATATCTCACCCTCATAAACAATACGGAAAAAACCAACTTTAGAGCTCTTAGTTACACCAAAAACATAATCAAAAAACGCAGCCACGCGGCGCTTTTCAAGCTCTGAAAGATCTATATATTTCTTACCAACTTCTAAAATTGGCACGCCCTTGCGGCTAAATTGATCAATAATAATGCCAGAATCATAAAGACCATCAAGAACAGCCTTCACGCTCCCTCCTCGTGCTTTCACCCAATATTCAGGCTTCCACTCATCATCAGCCCATTGTGAGTCATGATAAAAATCACCCTTATTTAAATAGACCTGAACTCGATCATGATTTGGAATGCCCCATATAAACTTCCCATATTTTAAAAAACTCTCATTCTTAGGCACATAGCCATCGCGTGCAGTTTCCTGAGCATAAGAATGCTGTATAAAGCCAAAAGCTAGAACCAGCAAAGATAACGAGAATAAAGAAAACTTAAGGCGCATATTCAAAACCTTCTATCAAGCGTAAATCATATTCATAAATGCCTATAACCACGTATAAAGCATCAAAATTCACAATAGCTTAACAATTTTTATGCTAAAATCATAGCTATGGTTAAGGCATTAGACATTGCACTCACAGGTTTGAACGCGCAAAGCAATAAACTTAGCGCTACAGCCTCTAATGTTGCCAACATACGCACAAGCGGATCATTAGAAGAAGGCAAACAAGCACCCTACACGCCCTTAACAACGCAACAAACAACACAGACTGATGGGAGTGTGCGCAGCTCAATCGTTGATCGCGCAAACCCTTTCGCACAGGGCTATGATCCAGATTCCCCTCTCGCAGATGAAAACGGCATTATCGGCATACCTAATATCGATATTAACGAAGAAATGACCAATCTTGCGAAAGCACAAAATGGCTATGAATCTAACATCGCTGTAATCAAAACATCTATTGAGATGAGCGACACGCTTTTAAATGCGATAGACGAAGAGGCTTAATTTTTTGATTATCTTTTTCAACATTATAAAAAAGCCCGCATAGCTCCAGCTACACGGGCTCTCTATTCACAGGGAAGAAACTTTTAGTTTTTATAGAACAGATCTGAGCAATCTATCGCACCTAGATAGAGGTGATCACCATTATGACCAGCAGTACGACACTCAGTGCCGAGAACAATTGGGCCGCTATGTGAAGTGTAGCTAAATCCCATTAAGCCAACTGCGCTTGTTGCTAGAAAACATACAAATAATAAGGCTTTTGCTGTCTCGGTCATTTTAATTCTCCCTGTTTTTCATCCTGTTTAAATTATCTGGTATTTAACATATAGCAAAAGCCGTGCCAAATTTTTTTATCAGTAAAAACAGTCATTTAGTAAACGTGAGACAAAAATAGTCTCAAATTCGAACCATATAAATTCTCACATACCATACAAAAGTCTCAAAATAGAACGCACAAAATAGCCGTACAGAGAAGTAATTTATACAAGACCAAACAAATATAACCTTATCTTCCCTCTCAAAATCAGGCATAATTAGAAAAAACAACAAAGTCATAGCAATGAGCGCAGAAAACAGCCACCAAATACTTGTAATTGATGATGATGAAATTATCTTGATGCAGCTTGAACAGATATTAGTCTCTGCAGGCTATACAGCTGTATGCGCATCAAATGCAAAAAAAGCTTTCGATCGTGGAAACATTGATCAATGCTCTGCAATTATATTAGATCGTCGTATGCCTGAAATCGACGGTAATGAAGCGCTCATTCGTCTAAAGACCAATAAAGAGACAAAGCATATACCTGTTCTCATGCTCACAGGTGAGGACCGATTGAGCGATATATCAACCAGCTTTGAATTAGGTGCCATTGACTATATAGTGAAGCCATTTGATAAGGATAACTTACTCCATAGACTTCAAAAAGCTATAGATAAAACTAGCTAACTATTATGCCTAAATTTCTGGATCTCAAAACACATTTGCTAGCCCCGCTTGCAGTACTCATCATAGGGTTTGCACTCAGCTTACTCCTATGGCAACAAGCATCGCACCAACAAATAGCACTTATAAAAAAGTCTGTATCCATTCAGGCTGATCTTACAAAAACTGATATTTCCAAATCAATACAATCGAACCTCCTAGCCTTAAAGCGCATGGCTGATCGCTGGCAAGTCAAAGGGGGAACACCCTACGCACAATGGCAAAGAGATGCGAGAAACTACGTCAAAGACCAACCAGGACTAACCACAGTCGAATGGGTCGATGACAGCTATTATATTCGCTGGATTGAGCCAGAAAAAGGTAACGAAAAAGCAAAAGGTTTATATATCCTTTATAATGAAGAACGTACAAAAGCGCTCGTTGGTGCCAGCGAAAAAGGCTCAATAACACTAACCAGCCCTCTGGATCTCATACAAGGCTATAAAGCATTTATCGCCTACGTACCAGTCTATGTAAATGGCCGCTTCGATGGTTTTATAGCAGGCATTTTCAATATTGAAGAAGTGCTCAGAAACTATTTAGGCGATTTATACAGCAATGAGTTTCATATTCAGTTTTCTATTAATAATGTAAAAGCCTTTGAAAACCATGTTTCCTCACCAGTTAGAAATGACTTACTCATTGAAGAAACATTCCCAGTAAATGATACAATATGGAGCATTAAACTCACCCCCACTGAGGCTTTTATAAAAAAGCAAAGTTTACACTTACCGACAATATTCTTTGCTTGTGGAATGTTTGTGACAATCCTCGTCTCGCTTATCGCCTACTTCCTCCAGCTAGCAAGAGCCAATGCTAAAAACGCAAAGAAAAGTAAAGAACGCTTTGAACTCGTTGTCGATGGGACCAATGAAGGGATTTGGGACATCCCGGACATTAATCAAATGGACAATATGTATTGGTCCTCACAGCTAAAAAGACTTTTAGGCTATAAAGATGATGAGATCATCCCAAGCACAAAAAGTACCCAGGCTTTACTACACCCTGACGACAAAGATGCTTTCAATAATGCAATTTACGCAAACATCAATAACGATACCCCCTTTGATCTAGAATATCGCATGATGACAAAATCTGGCGATTATCGCTGGTTTAGAGGGAAAGCCAGTACCATTCGCGACGATTTAGGCACAGCCGTACGTATGGTCGGCTCAATGTCAGACATTACATTTCAAAAAGCTAATGAAGAAACCATTTTCGAATTCGCTAGAGAGCTGCAAAACTCGCAACGCCGTTTAGAAACCATCTTTAATAACGTGCTGGATGGAATTATCACCATTGATACAAGCGGGATCATACATTCATTCAATCCAACGGCTGAGAAACTCTTTGGCTATGCCTCCTATGAAGTTGTCGGTAAAAACATCAAAATGCTCATGCCGCGACACATCGCGATCGAACATGACCATTACCTTCAGCGCTATTTACAAACAGAGCAAAGGCATATCATTGGCAAAGCCAGAGAAGTCGAAGCTATGCGCAAGGATGGCTCCACATTCATAATGGAGCTTGGCGTCACCGAATTGGAACTCAGTGACGAGCGTTTATTCACTGGCGTAGTACGCGATATTTCAGATCGTAAAAAAGCAGAAGCTGAACTCATACAAGCTAAAGAACAAGCAGAAGAAGGAGCACGCTTAAAATCTGAATTCCTCGCTAATATGAGTCATGAAATCAGAACCCCGATGAACGGTATTATCGGCATGACAAACTTGCTCATGGAAACTGATCTCGATCACACCCAACTAAACTACGCAAAAACAGCCGTAAATTCCGCAGAAAACCTGCTTCAGCTTGTCAACGACATCCTCGACTTTTCAAAGATCGAAGCCGGTAAGCTAGAAATGGAATATATTCCATTTGATTTAATACCACTCATAGAAGAAGTCGCCGACCTCATTGCCGTCAAAGCGCACGAAAAAGGCTTAGAGGTTCTCTTACAAATTCCAGCCAATCTGCCAAGCACCCTTATAGGCGACCCCGGCAGACTAAGACAAATACTGCTAAACCTCACCAGCAATGCCCTTAAATTTACCGAAAAAGGCCATATACTCATTGCCCTTAAATCACACGAAATAGAAAAGAGCGACAAAATCAAACTTTATTGTTCTATTGAAGATACAGGGATCGGCATACCAGAAGATAAAACAGACTACATCTTTGATAAGTTCTCTCAAGCAGACGGCTCAACCACACGTAAATTTGGCGGCACGGGCTTAGGCCTATCAATTTGTAAAGAACTTGTTTCTAACATGAATGGTGAGATTGGTGTAGAAAGCACACTCGGCGAAGGATCTACATTTTGGTTTAATATTGAGCTAGAGAAAAACACAGAACAAAAAGTACAAATAGAAGAAGCAAATATTAATCTCAAAGATTTAAAAATTCTGCTTCTCGATCACAATGAAAAATCTCGCCATATTCTTAAGAAACACCTCAAGCAATATGATAGCGATCTAGAAACAGCTAAAAGCTCAACAGAGCTCTTAAACCTCATCAAAAACACCCGCCATAATTCAATACATGATTACATCATCATAAGCGCCCCCATACCAGATATGGATTACCTTGAGCTTGCGGAAAATATACGCAAGAAAAAGCCCTATAAAGACACACATATCATTATGCTGACCTCTACACCTCAACGTGGCGACATAGAGCATGTAAAAACTGCAGGATATAATGCGTATTTAGTCAAACCGATCAGCGGCCATGACATTATAAAAACCATCTCACGTTTTGAAGCGAATAAACAAGCAACTAACTATGAGAAAAACTTATTCATCACGCGTCATACATTAAGAGAATATGACATACCAGCCACAGAAAACGCTGTAGAAATCGAGAACTTTAAAGGCTCTCATATTCTATTAACAGAAGATAATCCAACAAACTTAGCGGTAGCGACAACAATACTCGAAGGGCTGGGCTGCCGCGTAACAACCGCTCTTAATGGCTTAGAAGCAATCAACCTTTACCAAAACGATAACTTTGACCTCATCTTCATGGATTGTAACATGCCTGAAATGGACGGATTTGAAGCCACTCAGAAAATCCGCGAATATGAGCAAGACATAGAAAAAGAACAACCTACCCCGATCATAGCCTTCACCGCATATGCCATGAAAGGCGATGATAAAAAATGCTACGATGCAGGCATGGATGATTACTTAACAAAGCCTGTTAAAAAGCCTGCCCTTATTAGCATCTTACAAAAATGGCTCACTAAAAAAATCATTGAAAAATCCAAGCCTCAACCATCTGTAGAGCCTAACGCACCCAAGGAAGATACAGTTAAGACCATAAGAAAGACAGCACCTAAAGAAGATGTGAATTTTGATACACTCCATGAACTCATGGACCTCATGGGTGACAAATTTGAGAAAATGGCCAATCTCTATATAGAAAAGTCCCTCAGCTACATAGAAACTGCCCACAAAGCAATCAAGGATAATAACGCTCAAGCCTTCACAGACGTCACACACGCCTTAAAATCATCTAGTGCCTCATTTGGTTTCTTTGGTGTCTCCAGCCTATCAGGGACACTAGAGAACAGCTCACGCGACATCCTAGAGGAAAAATCTAACGAAGACCTCTCAACGCTCGCAAAAGATCTAGAAGCATTAGAGAAAAAGCTCCACACAGCGAGAGAAATTTTAAATCAAGAAATGAAAACTATAAGATAGATAAAAGCTAAAGAGCTCTATAATCAGGCACTAAAAGCTTTTAGATACGCCAAGCACTAAGCGCGCATCACAGCCATCCACACACTCGCTTGGCTCATCCAGATCAGTGTCACTATATTCACCCGTGAAATCTAATCCGTAATAGCTATATTCTGCACCGAGTGACCACTCTGTATAATCCGGCACACCAAAATTGCGTTCATCATCAATCACCTGATACCCGACATGCCCTGTCGCCTTTAAATTTGGCCAAGCATCAATTGGCACCTCAGCACCGAGCTTGTAATATTGCGCACTGCCGCTACCTTTTAAATAATCTGGTGAATATGAAATAGACGCTTCCGTATCGACCACATCGAAATCATACCCGACTTTAGCGCTTAATTCTGCATAATCATAATCAAGGGAATCATTGGCACCGGGATACATGTAATAGGAAAGATCACCTTCATATCTTACATTCTCATAAACACCTCGATAGCCAGCCCCAACATCAAGCTCAATCTTCGCTTCATCACTGTCATTAAAATCAACACTCGAGGCATCAACGCCGCCATATAGCCCACTATTATGCTCAAGTTCAACGCCAGCCTGCAATGCAAAGCTTTCATCTGCACGTGAAATACCGCGGTGCGCGTAATCCGTACTTAGAGCGACATACCCCTGATATTGCGCATCCCACGGGACATCCTGCGCAGAGGCACTATTCATGCTAAACGAAGCCACAAAGGCAGATACTGATAAAATTGCCCCAAAAGATAATGATCTTTTCATCTCGACAACTCCTAAAATTCATAAAAACTGCGCAAGAAGCTGCGCATAGACACCCATACTATAACAAACTTATCCACAGATGGGAATATCGCTGAGTTTAGAAATTAATTTTAAGAGCGTCCTTAACGGCCTTCACCTTAGCTTCCGCTTGTGCGCCAGCTTTTTCCGCCCCCATACGCGCAATAGCTTGTAAATGAGCACGATCATCAAGTAAACGCGTATATTCCTCGCGAATAGGGCTTAAACGCTCAACTACAGCATCCGCAATCTCACTTTTAAAGAAACCATAGCCCTTACCTTCAAAATGCGCGCGCTGCTGCGCCTCATCCCACCCAGTCATAACATGATGAATAGTCAGCAAATTCTTTACACCCGGTGACATTTCCCCTTCAAATGACACTTCAGACGCACTATCTGTTTTCGCAGCCTTAATAGCCTTAATAATCTTTTTAGGCTCATCTACAACCCCAATAGCATGCTTAGCATTCTTAACGGCTGAAGACTTACTCATCTTACTTTCAGGATCATCCAAGCCCATAATACGCGCCCCCGCTTTCGGGATCATCGCTTCTGGCAATACAAACACTTCGCCAAACATCTGATTAAAACGCTGCGCGATATCGCGCGTAATCTCAATATGCTGTTTTTGATCCTCGCCAACCGGCACAACTTCCGTATCATAAAGAAGGATGTCTGCCGCTTGTAAAACAGGATAAGTAAACAAACCTGTTCCTACGGTTTCCTGCTTACCTGATTTTGATTTGAACTGCGTCATGCGCTCAAGCCAGCCCATAGGCGTCATGCATGTTAAAATCCAAGCAAGCTCCGTATGTTCTCTCACCTGAGATTGAATAAAGATCGTACTCTTGTTCGGATCAATCCCGCAGGCAAGATACATCGCCACAGTTTCCCAATTCTTTTCATGAAAAACTTTAGGCTCAATCGCTTCAGGAATAGTCAAAGCATGTAGATCAACTACGCAATATATCCCATCAAAATTATCCTGCTCTTTCACCCATACAGACAAAGCGCCGATATAATTACCTAAATGGAGGGAGCCTGTAGGCTGCACGCCTGAAAAGACTTTTTTCTTTGCCTGTATGTTCATAAAAACCTCATTTTTCTAACTCTTAAGGAGCTATACACCTAATATCTAAAACAGTAAATGGCAAGTACAGCTTCACTTCTAACGCGCAAGATCTATAACCATAGATTTAGATAAGCACATAAAGCGCCTATCAAACCTTAAGCGTAAGGATTTTTAGATTTTCTCACCAAAAGGCGAACAGGTACGCCTGGAATTTTATAATCACGGCGCAAGCCATTAATCAAAAAACGCTTATAAGAATCAGCAAGCTTTTCAGGGCGAGCACACCAAAGCGCAAATGTAGGCGGACGGGTTTTGATCTGTGTGATATATTTCAAACGGTTCGAACGCCCAGAAATAAGCGGCGCAGGGTTTTGGCTCTCCATCCTCGCGAGCCACTTATTAAGCCCAGCCGTTTTAATACGCATATTCCAAATATCATAAACCCACAAACAACGATCAAGAAGCTTATTAATATTCTTACCATTCAAAGCCGATAGCGTTTGATATGGAATATCTTTGAGCTGCGCCAAAGAGGTATCAAATTTATACTGCAGCTGATCCAGTGTTTCCTCACGATCTTCAACACTATCCCATTTATTCACGGCAACAACTAAAGCGCGCCCCTCTTCAATCACATGCGAGGCAATCTGCACATCTTGCTTCTCCATAGGATCAGTTCCATCAATCACAAGAATAACAATCTGCGCCAAGCGAATAGCGCGCAAAGAATCCTCGACGCTCATCTTTTCAATCGCATCTATAACCTTCGTGCGCTTACGCATACCAGCCGTATCAACAAGCTTAAACTTACGCCCTTCATAATCCCAATCAACAGCAATCGCATCACGCGTGATCCCCGCTTCAGGGCCGGTCATAACACGCTGATCTTGAACAATGGCATTAAGTAGCGTTGATTTACCGACATTCGGACGGCCAACAATCGCAATCTTTAACGGTTTATCAGGATCAATCTCACCTTGAGCAAACTCAAACTCCTCATCCCCTTCCAAAGCATCGAGCGCCTCTAGATCATCAAGATCAAGCCCATCTTCATCTCCATCATCCGCTTCTAAATCTTCTTTAGGGTAATGCTCATCAAGTGCATGGTAAATTTCTTCCATACCACTTCCATGCTCAGCAGAAATCGCAATCGGTTCACCAAGACCTAAAGAGTAAGCCTCACCAATAGCCGTAGCCACAGCTTTTGGGTTTTCACCTTTATTAACAGCCAAGATCACAGGTTTTTTCTGGCGACGAAGCCATTGTGCGAAATGCTCATCTAAAGGCGTCACACCAGAGCGCCCATCAATCATAAACAAAACTGCATCTGCATGCTTAAGCGCACTTTCCGTTTGCTGACGCATGCGTCCTTGAATAGAGCTATCAAAAGCTTCCTCCAAACCTGCAGTGTCAATGATACGCATCTGGCGATCAAAGATCCAGCCTTCAGCCTCACGCCAATCACGCGTAACACCTGGCCTATCATCAACGATGGCAAGCTTTTTGCCCGCAAAACGGTTAAATAAAGTTGATTTGCCGACATTGGGACGGCCTACGAGCGCTAAACTAAACATGGAGTGTCTTTTACATGCCAAAAGGCAAACTGTCCAGAAATTATGACAGCCCTAACCAAGAGCTGCCCTGTCCACTTATCGATAAGCAGATAAAGTGCCGTTATTCTCTAAAAGGTAAAGCGTCCCACCAGCGACAATCGGAGATATCGAAATCGTATTGCCAGCATCCCATTCGCGTATAATTTCGCCGCCTTCAGGCTCTATTTCAAAAACGCGCCCTTCACTGCCAACTACGATTAAACGTCCACCAGCTAACACAGGCCCAGTCAAGACAACAGGCTCATCATCTTCGTAACGCGGCAATTCAGTAACCCAGCGCACAGCCCCCGTATCACGCCCTAAGGAAATCAACTGATTTTCAGCCGATAATACAAAAACATGGTTACCCGCAACCCAAGGCGTTTGCGTAGCGCTAATCTCTCTTTGCCACACGCGCTGCCCTGTGCGTTCATCAATCGCAACCATACGCCCACTAAAGCTCACTGCAAAAACAAGCCCTTTATCAAGAACAGGCATCGCACGAATATCGGCAATCGCTGACAATCCACCAAAGCCCCAGACTGCCGCCAAGTTATCACCCCAGGCTACAGAGCCGTTTTCAACACGCAAAGCTATAATCTCACCAGAAGAGAATACCGGCACAACAATATCATTATTCACAGCAGGTGACGCTGTACCCACAAGGCCGGTATCTTCAGCATTACCTTCATAAGCCCAAAGCACCTCACCATTATCAATATCGAGCGCTAAAACACGGCTATCGAGCGTTGTAACATAGATACGCCCGCCCATGACACTCGGCGCAGCCTTAGACGGCGCAGGCAACTTCGCACGCCATTTAATCTCACCGCTTTGCGGGTCAACAGCCACAAGCTGACTATAACCATTTGTCACGAACAGTGTATTTTTAGAGAAAGCAATCCCGCCAGCAATAACAGTATCCCCTTCCTCCTCATCAGACACATCAACGCGCCATAAACGATCACCATCTTCTATATCGAAAGCACTCAAATTCGCACGCGCATCCAAAGTATAAATAAGGCCATCAACCAATATAGGCTGACTTAACAAAGGAATCTCAGAAGAACCACCGCGGCCGATATCCGCACGCCACACGCGCTCCAACTCACCTTCAGACATCACCAGATTCTGCATAGAGTGATTAGGGTATCCCCCCACTTGCGGCCAAAACTCATTTCTCCAAGCTTTAGGCATAACAAGCCCTTGCGCTTCTAAAGCCATATCATCTGGCTCTAAAGATTTTTGTAATTCCAAAACAGAAATACGCTCGCCTTTGAGC
>MDSZ01084660.1_pt1 | contig 15825 bp, 11 predicted proteins | sample 811201 | NCBI WGS metagenome assembly MDSZ01 (sample SAMN05326647, study PRJNA326480) | marine metagenome | isolation source: seawater | place: Indian Ocean: North | collected 2010
CAGATGATGAAGTTGGAATATTCTTTGTAACATTAAAAACCCTTATGGGACAAATAACAGACTACTGGGAGAAATAGAATGGCAGAAAAACCAATAATGGAAAAAGGCCCTAGAAAGAAAAAAAGTAAAATATACTTTGGGACACCTGTACAAGAAGCTATAATCAGATACCAAAATTCAGATTCTCAATCTGAGCGTAATAAAATATATCGTGATGAAATAGCATATGCGTTTGATAAATTGGCAGAAAATATAATTCACACATATAAATTTTATTACTTTGATGTACCATCAGACCAAGTTAAATTAGATGTAGTTGGTTTTCTTGTAATGAATATAGATAAGTATGAATCTGAAAAGGGAAGAGCATTTTCATATTTTTCTGTTGTAGCTAAAAATTGGTTAATTCTAAATAATAATAGAAATTATAAAATGTATAAACTACATAAAAGCACTGATAGTACTGCATATCAATCTCATATGTCACAAGAATCTGAGTATGCTGATATGAGTGAAAACACTTCAGAATTTTTTACTGAATTGGTAGATTACCTTGAAGCTAATCTTACTACTATATTCAAAAGAAAAAAAGATATAGCTGTAGCAGATGCGGTTTTATATCTTATGAAGACTCGTCAGATGATAGAAAATTTTAATAAAAAAGCTTTATATGTTCTTATTAGAGAGATGACTGGTTCAAATACTCAACATATTACACGAGTTATAAATGTTATTAAAAAACATTATATATCGTTAAATAAGGAATATGCTAGAACTGGAACTTTAGCCTATAAGGATACTGGTAGTTTTCAAATCTAAATAATCTATTTTATATATATTTTTTGAATAAGGGTAACAAGTTGTTACCCTTTTTTCGTTTATTACATATTTATATATGAGGAAGTCTATTAGGAGCAATCAAATGAGTATGAAAGATAAAGATACTGAAATATTTAAAGGGAAAACACTATCATCACTTTTGAATGATATTTATAATAATCAACTACATACAAAGAGTCAGATTGATTTATTATGTGATGAATTATCTAAGATGATAAAAAATGTTAGTGATGTAGCTGTTATATCACCTATAATAAAAGATTACTTAGATGTAGCTGTAAAGAATGATGACCAATTAGTAAAAATAGCAAATGTTGTAACAAAGATTATCACTGCTAAATCAGAGGATTCCGATGATGGTATATTGAGTGAAAAAGAAAAAGAACAATTACTTGATGCACTAAATGAAGAAGTCAAAGATATACAGAGTAAATCTGAAGAAATCAAGAAGAATAAAAGTAAATTAGATAATAATAATTACTTGGAAAATTAAATATGGCATATAAAATAAATAAAAACAAAGGTGGATATTCAGCTTTCCAAAAGATGGCTAGTAATTTCCAAAAATTAGTAGGGCCACAAATGGGTACTTCTCCTAATGCGGCAGAATCATCGGAAGATTTTTACGAGTTAGAAGAAGCTGAAGTATTACAAGTTGTCTTAGGGCCAGGTCAACCTGGATATTTAAGAGGAACTGATGTTGGTAAGGTAAAAGCTAGAATGGTCAATAGTGAACAGAATGTTCATCAAAATGATTTAAAATGGGCGTGGCCAATGTCTACTAATTTTAGATGTTATCCTATTGTAGGCGAAGTAGTTGTTATAGCTAATTATTTGGGTAAACGATATTATATGCACACTATCAATAAAAGAAATTCAGTTAATAATAATTTATATCCTGGATTATCTGTTAATAGATTGAGTAGTTTAAAATCTAAAGGTAATTCAAAAGAATATGAATCTAATAGTGCATCGGGTGGTACACCATCAATGCCTACATCTGATATTGTATCAAAAGTATATAAAACATTTACACCTAATATGTCAATACTACCAACCGTAGCTAAACAAGGTGATGTAATAATAGATGGTAAGTTTGGTCAGTCAATTCGAATGTCAGCGGCTGGAACAAAGAAAGAACAATACAAATCACCATCTATGTATTTTAGAGTGGGACAAAGATTGTCCTCAAAAGACCCAACAGGGTTTTTAAAGAAAATGGGATTTGGAAAACCATTGACAGAAGATATAAATCAAGATGGAACAAGTCTTTATATGACTACTAATGAAAAAATAGCATTAGTAACTGCTACTGCAGAAGATACTGGTAATACTCTTCACTCTGTTAGTTGGAAAACACCAGTAAAGGGTAAGAGTGTTAGTGTACCAAATTTCTGGGAAGGAAAACAAATCATATTAAATTCAGATAGGCTGATATTTAATAGTAGGAATGAAGAAATGGTTTTTTCTTCACTTGGGTGTACTTATTTCTGTACTTCCCAATGGTTTCTTTCAGACGCTATGAAGGGGCATGTTTTTAATACAAAAGGACAAACAGTAATAAGAAATAAGAAAAACACTATTATTAATTCACCAAAGATTTTTCTTGGAGTTAAAGATGAAGGTTCTCCTAAACTTATTGATGGTAAATGTGAACATTTAGTTTTAGGTGAAACTTTAAAAAAATTATTAGAAGAATTGATTGACACAATTATAAAGTCTCAGTATATGAATGGTGCAGGGCCAGCAAGTTTAAATCCTGCCAATATACCAAAGTTTATGGGTATTAAAAATAAACTAACTAAAATATTAAGTAAACAAAATTTTACAATGTAATGGAGGTTATCATATGAAAAGTGATTTAACAAAAACTCTTAGGAAGATAATTAGAGAAGAAGTTGAGAAAGCTGTAAGGACAGAGTTTGTCAATTTTGTTTCTTTGATGGGAGAAACTACTAAACCAAAAAAGAAAACTATCAAACCTAAGAAAAAGAAAATATCAGAATCATCTATAAAGAAGATGGTAAATGATATTGTCCCAAAACAAAAAACAATACAGAAAAGAAGTTTAAGTAATAACCCTGTATTGAATGATATATTAAATGAAACTCAAGGTGGTTTACCAGCCGACCCATCAGTACCAACTCAACCTGTCCCAGAAGGACAAGAAGAATGGCCATCGATGGGTGGAGGAACATTTGATAGGAGTAGAATGGCAGAAATGATGGGGTATGGAGGAGAAGTACCACAGACTCAAGGTATGACAACACCTGATGGAGCTCCTATTCAAGGCGTTCCAGATAGTGTTTCAAAAGCTATGACTCGTAATTATGGGGACTTGATGAAAGCTATTGATAAGAAAAAACAGGGAGGCCCACTAAAGTAGGGATAGGATATGGCATTAAATAAATCAGTATTAGCTAAAGGACTAGAAGCTGCACTAAATCAAGATTTACCATCTGATTTAGATGAAATAGCTAAAAAGAAGAAGAAAAACAAAAAAATAGCTAAAGGAATGGCAGACGCTATAGATTCTTTTGTAAAAAGTGCATCAGTAGATGTTAAGGGATTACAGATGTTACCTGGAACTTCTACTATGAGTAATCCTGGGCAACCCGTTGTAGCACCTGGAAGTGGTGCTACTACTGGACCTGGAACTGGTATGACAACAGCTCCTGGAAAACTTAACCCTGCTACAGGTATAGATTGTGCTAAGGTTTATTAGGGGATAAGTGATGTTGAATAAGTCAGTATTAGCAAAACAATTAGAATCTGTGTTAAATCAAGATTTACCATCTGATTTGAATGAGATTAAAAAAATAAAGAAGAATAATAAGAAAAAGGCTAAAATGATAGCAGATTCCGTAGATAAATTTGTAAAATCTGCATCAATAGATGTTAAAGGAATACAAACATTGCCGGGAACTAAGGTAACATTAAATCCTGGCCAACCTGTTGTAAATGCACCGCCTATAGCAGGAGGAGCTGGAGCTACATCAGGACCTGGAACTGGTTTAACAAATTCGCCAGCTAAGATGAATCCAGGTACAGGTATAAATTGTGGAAAGGTATATTAGGAGAATATAGATGCCAGAAAAACCATTAGATATAATATTAGATGATACTTTAAGAGTTGGTGGGTCACAAGTATTTGACCAAGATGAAAGTATTGCTATAGGAGTAGCTCTTCCAATAACAAAAGGTAATGCTGGATATTTTCAACAAGAATATATTACTCTTCACCAATTGAAACATAATATAAAAAACTTAATACTTACTATGAAAGGTGAACGACCAATGTTGCCAACATTTGGTACGGAGATATATTCTACTTTATTTGAACAAGACGATGGTAGTATGTCAGAAAAAATAAAAGAGTCTGTAATAGAAGCTTTAAAGATTTGGTTACCATTTGTAAAACTAGAAAATTTACAAGTATTGAGTTTAGAGGGAGATGCACCTGGTGAAAAAAATGATGGTGTAGAGACACATAGAAATTCATTTAATATTAAATTGGATTTCAGTTTACAGAACGACCCAACAATGTTAGAGTCAATATCTCTACAAGTAACAGGACCAGAAATATAGGAGAGTATAGATGCCAGAACAAACTAGATTAGATAGTAAAAAAGAAGTTAGATATTTAAACAGAGACTTCTCAACATTTAAAAAATCTCTAATAGATTTTTCTAAAGTCTATTATCCAAATTCATATAATGATTTTAATGAATCATCCCCTGGTATGATGTTCATTGAAATGGCAGCATATGTTGGTGATGTTTTGTCATTTTATATTGATAAACAATTTAAAGAAACTCTTTTACCTTATGCAGAAGAAAGGGAAAATGTAATAGATTTAGCTAAAACACTAGGATATAGACCAACAGCGGCTACACCATCAACAGTAAAATTAGATGTGTATCAAACTGTTCCATCAAAGACAGACGATGGTGGTATAACATATTATCCAGATATGACTTATGCTCTTCAAGTAGATTCTGGTGTTGTTTGTAGAGCGGCTTCAAACTCTACAAATTTTAGAACATTGGATGTTATTGATTTTAAATATTCTAGTTCAATGGACCCGACAGAAATAACAATTTACGAGTTCAATGATACTACACCAACTTTATATCTTTTGAAAAAACAAGTAGAGGCTGTTGCAGGAACACTTGAAACAGAAACATTTACTTTTGGAAATGCTAAAAAATATGATACTAGAACTTTAACTGCAAATGATGTAAATGAAATAATCTCAGTAACAGATTCTGATGGTAATAGTTGGTATGAAGTTCCTTATCTAGCACAAGATACTGTTTTTATAGATGTTGAGAATAGTTCAAAGAATGACCCAGACTTAGCTCAATATTCAGAAGATACACCATATTTGTTAAAACTTAAAAAGACTGCTAGAAGATATGTATCAGAACTTACATCAAATAATTTAACAAAGATTACTTTTGGAGCTGGAGTTTCTGATTCACCTGATGAAGTTATAACACCGAATCCAACTAATGTTGGTTCACAACTTGCAACTGGTATATCTCGATTAGATAAAGCATTTGACCCAGCTAATTTTTTATATACAAGAACTTATGGACAAGTTCCACAGAACACAACATTAACCGTTCATTATTCTAGGGGTGGTGGTGTACAATCAAATGTACCTCAAGGTGATATTACTGAAGTTACAACTATGAATACACTTAATGACCAAACATCTATACCAAACATATCAGAGTTTAATAATGCTGTTGCTAGTTTTGCAGTAACTAATACAGAACCAGCTACTGGTGGTAAAGGTCAAGAGTCAATTGATGAAATTAAATTTAACGCTTTGGCAGAATATCCATCACAACAAAGATGTGTTACTAAGGAAGACTATATTGTAAGATGTTATTCTTTACCAGCTAAATATGGTAATTTAGCTAAAGTATATATAGCACCAGATGAACAACTAAATGCAAAAGATGGTACTGATGGAATGGAAAAACCAGTAAAAATAGCAAATCCATTCTCTATGAATTTTTATGTTCTTGGATATGACTCTAATAAAAAACTAGCTAATGTTAGTGATGCTGTAAAAGAAAATTTAAGAATTTATTTATCTCAATATAGAATATTAACTGATGCTATTAATATACTTAATGGTTACATTGTTAACATCGGTATTGATTTTGAAGTTATTGTTTTACAAGGATATAACAAAAGAGAAGTTGTTCTAAAATGTATGGAAGAAATAAAACAATTTTTTGATATAGACAAATGGCAAATAAATCAACCAATCATAAAACCTGATTTAAATTACAGATTATCTTTGGTTGAGGGTGTTCAAAATGTTACTATGTTAGAAGTAAGAAACATAACTGAAGATGGATACTCAAGTAACTTGTATGACTTGAAAGAAGCTGAACCTTTGACTGAAGAAGGGAAACCAACTGGTATTATATATCCATCACTTGACCCTATGATTTTTGAATTAAAAAATCCTAGTAAAGATATAAAAGGGAGAGCTAGATAATGCATATATTTACTTATATTGATAAAGATGCTACTATTTATCAAAAATCTAAAATTTTAGGAGTAGCTCCAAGTGAAGAACAGAATCAAAATACTGGTTTAGATTCTATATTAGAATTACAAAAATATAAAATTGATGGTGTGTTTTACAATTCTAGAGCGTTGGTTTATGCAGATTTAACATCATTATCTGCTGAAATAACTGCAGGTACAATACCAACAACAGCTACACATTCTTTATTACTATATAGTGCTAGAGCATATGATATTCCATTGAAATATAATATTGAAGCATATCCAGTATCTGAATCTTGGGATATGGGAACAGGTAAAGCTTCAGATGAACCTATAACTCAAGATGGTTGTAGTTGGAAATATAGAGATGGTTATTTAGATAGTAGTGGTAGTCATTGGGCTACATCATCCTTCTCTGAAGAAGCTGGTGAGTATTCTGCTACTGGTTCTGCAAACTTTGGTGGTACATATTATAAAGGACATAATGGTGATACAGATTTATATACACATACTCAAGCTTTTGAATTTGAAACTGCAGATGTAAGTATAGATATTAGTACATCGGTTAATGCTATTAGAGCTAATACATTTGTAAATAATGGATTTATTTTGAAGAGAACTGATACTGAAGAGAATAATAACGCACCATATGGTAACTTACAATTCTTTTCACGAGACACACATACAATTTATATTCCAAGAATAGAAACAAAATGGGATGATTCTGTTTGGTCAACTGGTAGTTTAAGTGAATTGGATATGAGTAAGGATATAATACTTTATATGAAAGGTTTAAAACCAGAATATAAAAATACATCAGTTGAAAAATTTAAAGTATGTGGTAGGAATAGAATTGTAGCTAAAACATATGCTACAGAATCAGGTTATTTAACATCAAACTACTTACCGAGTAGTTCTGTTGATGGTACAATGGGAACATTCTACTCTGTGAGAGATGCATCAACAGATGAAGTATTGATTGATTTTAATAATTGTACAAAAGTTAGTTGTGATTCTGATGGTAACTTTTTTAACTTTAGATTAAGTACATTACAACCTGAAAGATATTATAAATTTTTATTTAAAGTAGTTAGTGGTTCAACAACTCAAATTTTTGATGATAATAAATTTCAATTTAAAGTCGTGAGGTAAATATGGCTCAAGAAAGAAATATAGTTCCAAATCTTTATACAAGTGGTGGAGAGTTTAAATTAAAATCAGCACAGAATGGTGCACCTGGTGAAGAGTATATTGGTAGTTTTCACTATGATGTTGATTTAGATAGATACTATACTTTCTCAACTCCTGAAATAGGATTACAATCTAGTGAAGAAATAGTATTGATAGACCCTAATATGAGAGATGAGAATGGTTATCTTATAGCACCATATAATGTTAAAAAGAATTATATGTTAAAGTTATCTCGAAAAAAATATGAGGATGTGAGAGAAGTAATCGATACAACAATTACAGAATTAGCTCCAGATATTCCTGTTGTACCTGAATTAACAATTGAAGAAAGAATTGAATTATTAAAAGGAGAGTTCTCTGATTTAAAAGTTCATATGTTTGACCAAGATTTAGATTTATTGATAAGAGAATCATTATTAGAACATAGTACTATATTAACAAGAGGTTTTACAGATGAGGTAGTTTTAAACTATATGGATATAGGTCACTTCGGTGTTGAAATGAAAGGTTCTAGTGCTACCGCAGAAGAAGGTGAGTTAGGAGATTGGCCATTTGTTACTATAAAGATTAATAATACAATAGTTTTTTCAGACCAAATAGCTCACGATGATTATAGGTGGTATAACTTTACACCAATAGTTTCACAAGAAGATGAACAACAGATGATAGAAATTAATTTTAATAATGATGTTAGTAATGAAGGTGGTGATAGAAATGTATTTATTAGAGCTATCAAAAACCAAGTACTTCCTTATCACAGATATGCAATTAATCCAGACATTGTCGAAGTAGATACAATAATAATCCCTCAAGTAACATCTTCAGAAGCTCCACAAGGTGACGGAACTGCTAATGAAATGACTATGGTACCAGAAGTTCCTTATGACCACGAACAACCTTATGCTGGATATGAAGAAAATTATTTTGAAATAAGAAATGAAGATACGGATAGTGAAAAATCTACTCTTAAAGATTTCTTTGGAAATGATGCTAGTAATACTAATGTTCGTTTATATGATGTCGATGGTATAGCTGAAGTAAACAAATATCCTAATGATGTTAATAGTTATGCTGGTAAGTTTAAAGGAGTTATGCGTGAAAATGGTACGGTTAAGTTTGATTTAAAAACCGATTGGTTTCAACAGAGTCTTCCACCAACACCTATTGAGTTTACTACTGATGATTTTCAAATAGGAAACATTAAGAATACTAAAATAGATTTAACCCAGACTCAACTACAACTTGAAATGCAAGAAACGGCTATAGAAGAGTTAAAAAGAAAGTTAAATCAAGAGAATGAAGAATTTGAAGCTAGAGCAGAAGCTGCAGAAGCTGTTAGTGGTAGTCAAGCCGCTCAAATACAGGCTATGAAAGCTTCTATAAAGTCAATGTCTGAAAAATATTTTGAAGAGTGGAATGGAAAGTTTGGTGATGAGGAACGAGGGTATAGTATGAGGTATAATGCTAGATTAGAAGCTAGTACGACTGCAGGAGCTCCTTGGGCAGGTAGTCAGAGACCAAAGTTCTGGTATGCTGACCCAGATTATGAAGATTCTATCCAAGATAATACTACAGCAGATTCACCTTTAATGATACCTAAATATCTTGGTAGTGGAGGCCCATTGGGTGATGTTCACGCATATCCTATGGGTGATGGAGAAGAGGCTTCTGAAGGTTATGGTAAGATTAGAATGGATTATTATGCTGGTAATGCTCCTATATCACCTGAAGGATGGCCTAATGAGAAACAAAGAATAGGTATTAGAGCTAAAGCTAATAGTTATAGAGGATGGCCAAGAATAAAGATTTATAACAAAGGTGCACCAGGAAATGATTTAGTAGGTCAAGTATCTATTGATTCTTATGAATGGAAAATATATTGGGTAGAATTAAATCTTGGTGATGTAGGTATTGAGAATAAAAATATAGAATTATTTTTTAAATTTGATAATGATGATACTTCTTCATATAGAAAAAGAAAATGGTGGGGTAAGAAGTATAGAGTATACAGACACGATGTAACTGGTCACGATAGAGATGTATGGATAAGTCATTTGGTTAGAACAGACGGGTATCAGATTCCATTAGCTAAAGAATATAGTCCATATATGGATTCTTCAATGTTAAGAACTGAAGAAGGTGAAGATATGGCCATTGATGGTAATGAGGAAACATATAAATATATGAGAGCTCAATGGGTTAATGTTAATAACACGCAAGTATTAACTTATCAACCTCCCTATCGAAGAGTTTATGGTCATTGGCACTGGTGGAATCCTTGGCACAAAAGATGGGTTCAATCTGAACCAACTTGGCCAGGAAGATTACCTCCAGCTGGAAAGTTAGATAACAATGGTGGTATAAGAGTAACGATACCAGCTACTTCAGAATGGTTGTTTGAAAAATTAGATGAAGCTACCGTAGGGCCAAATAAATTAGCTCATATTACTTTGGGTGGTCTAGGAGAAGCTGATAACGCTGGAGCAAATGGTATCGATAATATGAATGATAGGCGTGGTATTTATATTCTTCCATATCATAGATATAAATTAGAGTTTTGTGCACATATAGAGTCTGGTATAGAATTATCAGATGGAACATTCACAACATCAGAAACACAAGCATCTAATAATAAATTTGCAGTTAGAGTTGCTGATACTAGAAATGGTGCTGAATCTGCACCTAATCCATATCCAGGCACAAAAGGATATGCGTGGGAAGTTTATCAAGAATTTGAAGCTGAAGAAAATTGGAAAAAATTTGAAATGAATTTCGAAGGAAGACCTGGTTTACAAGGTGGAACAAAAGTTTATGTACAATTTGTACAAGGTGTTGGTGATAATGGAGAACCACAAAGATTGTGGATTTCTGAAATAAGAATCTACGGGCCGTTTGAAGAAACAACAATGTATTAGAGGAAAATAGATGAGTTTAAAAGATTATAAAAATTATGATGAAATAAAAGATAATAGAACTAAAACTCAAGGTAGTTTTGTTGATACTAAAACTAAAGCTCTTATAGAGGTTGGTGTAGAATTTCCATTTGCACATTTTGGTATAGATAGTGGTTCAGGAAGACAAGTAGCTGATGATAATATTGAATTTCATGCATATACAATTGATGATAATCCACTTGGTAGTAAAGAAACTAATTGTCACTATGAGGTAGCTTCAAAAAAAGGTGGAGATGGAGCGGCAATATTAAACTTAAAACCAGTAGAGGAATTAAATGAGTTAGGTTTTAACTTAGGTAGATATAAATATGTTTATAATATCTATAAAAGACTTACACATAATAACTTATACATACATCAAATATCACCATCAAGAACAGAGGTATTATTAAAACCTGTAAAAACTAGAAATTTCATAAAAGACTTTCAGACAAATGTAGAATTTATGCATTTTGCAAACAAAGTTAATATTGGAGCTGAAGTTGGTTTTGAAATGTTTGATGTTAATCAAGATGGTAATGTTAGTGTTCTTGATATTGTTGAAGGTTTAAACCCAGATAATGAGTTTGTACAACCACCACTAACATCTGCAGAAGCTTGGATTATTTCAGATTATATATTAGGATATAATCCAGAACCTAACTATGTTGGTAATGATACTTTTGGAGACCCAAGTAATCCAAGAGTTAAATTAACATTAGATTATTTAGAAAAAAATGGAATAGATGTTAGAAATCCTGATAATCCTCACGGAAGTAATGAAGAAGCTTGGTTAAAATTAGCAAATAGATTATTAGAAAACTATAAACTATTTGATAAATTAAATCCAGATGATTTAAACATATATTTAAATTTTGGTGGAAATAATTTCTCATTAGTTACAAATTGGATGCAGGATAAATTTAATTATCCAGAACAACCACACGGAATTGTTGTAAAATTACTAGAACCATTATCAGAAGAGATTATTGAAAGACAACAATTAAGTCTTGTTCAATTTTATAGTCCACCTGTTGTTGACAAGATTAGTTTAGTTGGAACACCACTTACTCAAAGAAAATTAAATGTTTTAGCTCCACATAATAAAAATGTAGATGTGGGTTATCTAAAACCAAAACAAATGGAAGATTATGAAACTTGGGAAGAAATATTAGGATACAATCCAACTACATCTCAAAACATAATAGATTTTTATTTATCAGGTAGTCATCTTGAACAAAGAGTCAATATAGACTATACTGATTATCGTAATTTTGTAAAGTTTGGTTCTGCATATGAAAGACTAGCTAATTTTAAATATAAATTAGGATTAATAGAAACTTATGATTCTAAGTCAGATGCATATTTTGTTATGAGTGGTTCACATTCTTCTTATCAACGATATAAAGGTTTGAAAGAACAAGTAATAAGTGGATTAGATGGATATGAAAAATTCTTATATTATGAAAGTGGTTCTTATATATCAGAGAGTGGATTGGGTGCAGTTGGTACTCTTGATTTTCAAGATGCTACGGCTCCAAAAATGAACTCATCAAAACCATATATTTTATATTCAACCACATCTTCACAATTTACTACTTGGTATGATAATCAATTATCTAATGCTTTAAATCACGATAATTTTAATGAAGATTCTTTACAAGATAATGTTCCTATGCACTTAAAAAGTGATAATTCAAATGCAGAATATTTATTATTTTTAAATATGATAGGTCAACATTTTGATACGGTTTGGACATATGCTAAACATATGACTGATATTGCAGATAGAACTCATAATATAAATACTTCTTATAATTTTTCACCACATATTAGTGGTTCAAGAAATCACGAAGGACTTGATAAGGGATTAACATATTTTATAGCTCGTTCAAAAGGTTTAAAATTAAATGATGGCCAAGATTTAGTTAAATTGTGGAAATATGCTTTAGGTGAAAATCAATTTAGTGCTGGTACATTAACCGTAAGTGGAAATAAAATAACTATTGCAGATACTGCATTTTCTAACGACTTGGAAGATGGTACTTTATACATACCAGCTTCAGAGAATCCATCAGGTTCTGCTTTTGAAGCTACACTAACTAATGTATATCATACATCTGCATCAATATCACCAGCATATAATGGTGAATTTAGTTCTAGTAATTATTCAATTACTTATGATATTGAGGGTTCAGTAGAAAGTAGTTTAAGTGCAAATGATTATACAAAAGAGATATGGAGAAGATTATTAAACAACTTACCATATCTTTTGAAAACAAAAGGAACTGCTCGTTCTATTAAAGCTCTAATATCTTGTTATGGTATACCACAAACAATATTAGACATTAGAGAGTATGGAGGCCCAACCGATGTAGGTAAACAAATTTTTTCTAAATCATATTTTGGGTATGGTTTACATTATACAGGTAGTAATCAGTATGTTGAAGTACCGTGGAAAAAATCTTCAAAAACAAGTAGGACTCCTGATTCATTACAATTTAGATTTGCATTTGATATAGATAAGAATAAAGAAGATGTTGTCTATAATTTTGGTTCAGTAACAAATATGTATCAACCACATATTAGTAGTTCGGAAGGTAATCATAATTCAGTTAGATTAGCTACACTAGGAGGAGGAGCTACAGGTAGTGCTAATTGGGAAATAAGAGCCAATACATTAACTGGTAGTGCTCTTCACGATATGGGTAAAGCTCCTGCTTCACCAAGTGTTGATTTTATACAAGGAACTGGTATACCTTCTTATGCTAGTTTCAATGCAATATCAGCTTCAACAGACCATTGGGGATACTTATCATTTAACTTATCAGGTTCTGAGGGATATAAAACAATATTATCAGATGTATATCCTATATTTGATGGTGGATTTTGGCAAGTAGTATTACAAAGAACTTCTGGTTCAGATTCTAAAAATATAGCTCAAACATATGAGTTACATTTAAAAAGAGCTGAGGATAATAAGATAACATTCTCATCTGTGACATCTATGTCACTATCATCATCTCAGACTTCTTATATGCATAATTATACTTCATCTGATTATCTATACATTGGTAATTCAGGTTCTGATATAGATGGTGGATTCTTTAGTGGAAGTATACAAGAAGTTAGATTATGGAATAAAAAATTAGAAGATAAATCTATTAATATTCATACAAGAGCTCCTTTTTCTTATGCTGGAGGAACAACAAGTTCTTTTTATGACAACTTAGAAGCTAGATTTCCTTTTAACGAAATATATGAACACGAAACAGTAGGAGTTTCAACACCTAATGTTTATTCTAGTTCAAATATAGCTAATATTACAACTTATATGACAACAGCTTCATTAGTTAATTTTGGAACTACAAATAAATCTTATAAAGAATTTGAAATACAAAATAATTTTCAATTGCCTAATATAGGAGCTAACAGATTAACATCAAATAAGATTAGAACAGAAGATACTTATCTTGATGGAAACTTAAATGTTAAGATAAGGTCTGAAAAAAGAGCTCACGATTATGCACCAATAGACTCTCCAAAGTTAGATGTATACTTTTCTCCATCACAACCAATTAATGAAGACATTATTGCAGATTTCGCTGGATTGGAACTAGATGATTTCTTGGGAGACCCAGAGGATATTTATAAAGACAAATATACAGAGTTAGAAAAAGTTAGAAATTTATATTTTGATAGAGTTGATAATTTAAATAATTTCTTTGATTATATTAGATTAATACAAATGTATGATTCAACTTTATTTGACCATATTAAAAGTTTAATTCCACATAGAGCACACGAAAGTGTTGGATTATTAATAGAACCAAATATATTAGAAAGACCAAAATTCTCAGGATGGAAACCTCTTGTTAGAGAAAATAAATATTTTCAAAACGATAAGGTAGAAAATGTATATGGTGAGGATATAGCAACAGATTACACTGGTAAAGGAACGGGAGCTTCACATTCATTAGATAGAAGTGTAGAATTTTTAAGACATACTGGTTCAGTTGATATGGGTGTTGATAATATGACTGCAGAAGCTGATTTATATAATGTAGTAGGTGGTGAACTTTTTAATGATACGGTAACTTTAGGAAATTCCTTAATTGTAGAAGTTCAAAAAACAGGAAGTTTAACAGCTCCAACAGTTGATGATTATAGTCCAATATTTTCAACAAAGTTTCCTATATCTAGTTCTTTAGTAGTTACTATGTCGGCAGATTTTTCTAATGGAGATGTTAGACCAACTGGTTCAGTAGAAGATGGTTTACAAAATAGTTTAACAACTACATATTTAGCAGATATTACAACTAAGGATACACACCAATCTTCTTCATATATAGTTGGTTTTGGTGGTGCTGGTTATGCATCACATTCTGAAGATTGGCATGGTAATCCTGAAAAAGAAGGATTACATCCATTTGTTCATAAACATATTTTAAGTAATAGATATTTAATACATAGTTCATCTAAGTATGAGTGTGTATTAACGGATGGTACTATAACAGAAAAACCAATGGTGCCTTATGGTTATTGGGATAATGATAGAAGTATAACAGGTTCAATAGATTCTGGTATGGCAGGTAAAGGATTCTTACCAGCAGAATGTACTCCACCTAATACTTATGCATATAAATCTCAAAAATATATGGGTACAAAAAATAAAATAACAACTACTTATGATGGAAAGGACGCATTTGAGGTTCACGAGACTACGCCGAATGTTTTAGTAGTGTCAGATACTTCACCAAATACATTACAAGTACAATAATTGATAAATAAATGATTAAAAATTGATATTGACTATATTTATATATGAACAAAAGTATTGTTTATAATGAAAGAAAGTTATAGAATATATCAAATAGAAAAATTATATAGGAGATAAAAGATGGCATATCTTGATAATACTACGATTACGGTAGATGCTATACTTACGAAAAAAGGTCGTGAGAGATTAGCTTCGGGTGGAAAAAGTGTGAATGGTTTTCACATTACTCAATTCGCTTTAGCAGACGATGAGATTGATTACTCATTGTGGGACCCGACACATCCAAATGGTTCAGCTTATTATGGTTCAGTTATAGAAAACACACCATTAATGGAAGCTGTATCGGATGAGACTCAAATAATGAGGTCTAAACTTTTAACATTACCAAAAGGAACACCAAAAGTTCCTCTAATTGATGTTGGGTTAGATTTAGGTTCGACTGGTATGATTACATTAACAGTAACACAAAATTCAGAAGTTACTTTATCTCCAGTAACTGCTAATATAGCTGGTGCTGACCAAACATTAGGATATACATTTATTCTA
>MDSZ01148226.1_pt1 | contig 15825 bp, 8 predicted proteins | sample 811201 | NCBI WGS metagenome assembly MDSZ01 (sample SAMN05326647, study PRJNA326480) | marine metagenome | isolation source: seawater | place: Indian Ocean: North | collected 2010
CCACTAGTGATCACTTTACTCGCTGACAAACGCGTGCTTGAATAATCTTCGTGATGGCGCGTCGAGGAGCGCGCAAGTGAATGACCAAAATTGTACCTTTTTATTTTATAAATTTTATGACGGAATTACAACCTGCTTAAATCGCTCATTCATATGCCCGAATCAAACGACCGCTATACCGATTTCGATGCGATAAAAAGCGTATCAACGCGAAGAATGGACTGAGGTGTATATCCATGTTACCTCTTTTGTCGTCATATCGAGGAGAAACATGTTGAAATATCGCCTCAAATGCGCGTCTAATGAATGAATTCAAGGAGCGGTTAAAGATTTCAAACGCGCACAAAATGATACGACACGAGCGGTGAGTGACCAAGTTGCACAAGCAGACGATTTCTCTGGGTAGATAATAAGTCGATTGAACTTCTTCGCGCGTTTTTTCATTTGTTCGATGAGGTTAAGGGTGATCTGATGCGCGTTGTTTGTGTACTAGATTTCTTCATTGTTCCCCAACTTCGAACACGGGGGGTATTCTAGGCAGATGGTGTTCGTACCGATTATTGGGTTATAACACGTAATCGTTACAAGTAATGTTTAACTTCGTTCGCTCGTTATATAAAGAATTGTTTACTTGTTTCGGCTTCGCTTGCTCCTTCGTTTGTCCGTCGCTTCGTCATCGCCATCAACATCGTTAACGTCATTCCATGGTATAATAATGACTATACTTAGTTTAATCGATTCGAATACTATGAGGTGATCATGCAGATCAAACGTCGAGAGTATTAGTTACAGATATACTTTATTCTACCTCTTTGTGGATTAAGTTTAGCAAGACACAAGGGTTAGGATAAGATCATTTCAAATTAGTCAGAAGGGACTCACTTTGGGTTCTTCAAAACTAAAATAATCGAATCTCCTCGAAGAAACAACTTGCTAATGAAACGGTCTTTATTAATTGTAGCCATCCTGGATTCTTTAATCTCATTCCGTTCTGTCCAAACTTCTTTCACATTTTCAACCAATAAGTTTAAATGGCGGTCGAAAGCTTTAACTCTGCCTAATAATTTTCTATTGTTTCTGCAATTAATGAGAACTTGTGAATTGGTTTTTATTGCGCTAACTAATACTGAAAGTGGCCCATGTTCGGAATCTTCCGTGAAATACTTTGACATGAGTCAACTTGCTTCTTCTGTGATAGTGCGTTTATAAATGAGGTGCGCAAGTATTCTTGGTGGTTATTGCCAAATACAATAAAATTTATAATGTAAAAATATGGGAAAAACTATTCCCCCGGAGGTAAGAAAGATGGTTGAGAGGCCAATAACTTTTTCCTCGATGGATGTGAGAAGGCTGTTCAAAGAACTGCATCTAATTCCATAAATATCCCTCCTAATTTTATTTAGGGTTTGGAAACTTTTCCGATTTGTATTTTTCGTAGATCTTAAGTTAAACTCTCAGCTGAACTTTCACAACTTTGCGCACGTTTTCTCTCAAAGTTAAACGACTATTCATGTTCCGCAACCAATACGACCAGGTAATTCGTACTTTGCAGGAACACATGAAAATGTTGAATCGTCTTTTTGAAGGATGTACTGACGTGGAGTCCACAGGGACGTTTGCATCAGATCGAATGTGCGTCTAATTTTTATGAATGCTGTTCTTATTTTACTCCCTTCTTATTAGATGCCTTGGAAGCTGTGAAACAGGGCGGTGCCGTGGTTGGATGCAAGGTAAGAAGTTTAACAAACAAGTAGGCGGACAAAATTTAATTTTTGTTGAAGAACGCGACAACCATCGTTCTGGTGACCCTGAATCGAGAGCTTCCGAACCAATCCAAACAGCAGAAGAAGATATTCAAAATAGATGATAATATTGGTATTGCAGTTTCAGGGCTCGCATCCGATGCAGTTCTCTTGACTGAGCAGTTGCGTGCTGAATGTACAAAATCAAAGTTTATCTATGGATCTTCTCCACCACTTTCCCAACTTGCAGATACTATTTCAAGAAAACTGCAGGTGAGAATATATACAAAACAAAGAAAACTTTACATAATTTATCAGGGTAACACACAAAGAGCATCTCGACGACCATACGGCGTCGGTTTGATTATGGCTGGCTTAGATAATTCCGGGACATCTTTATTCCATGTGTGTCCCTCGGGCAACTTGTATGAATATGAATGCTTTGCGTTAGGTATAAAGTAACCACTTCATTTTAAAACTGCTTTAAATCTGGGTATTTTGATAAGGCTCCCGCTCCCAAGCCTCAAAAACTTATTTAGAAAAGTATATAGACACCTTAAAAGAATGTACTAGTGTAGAGGTAAAAAATTTCAAGTTATAAATGATTCAATATGACATTCAGAATAGTTAATCAAGCATGCAATTAAAGCTCTTGCAGAAGCACAACAAACTAATGAAAACATATCGTCCTCAAATTGTTCGATTGCAGTTGCACATGAAAATAAAGAATTTGCTGTTTTAGACGAATCAGAAGCTAGTTACTATATAAATCTGCTTGACGAAACAAAGTAGTGAATTATTTGAATGGAGCCCTTTGCGGATGTCTTAAATATTATCTGTCTGGAAGTTCCTCTGTTGACTTCTCTTCAATTTCGTCTGTATTGTTCTCTGTACCTTCCCTTGCTTGTATATTTGTGTCAAATGGTTCGGTAACGCTTTTTATTACTCGTGAGTCATCTTCATACTTATCATCATCTAAATAGATTCCTCCTCTATCTTTCCCTTCCGACAAATCTGGCTGAATATTTGTGTCTTGCATTTGTATATTCACTAAGTCTTGCGGAACTTGATAAAATGGTGCACCTGGTCTGGCAGGAAGTTTTGATAGATTCTCTAGAATACGAGTACGAATACCATCGATGTATTCGCGCGTATTCTGATTTTCCATATTGCTAGGGGTTATATGAAGTGTGTTTGTGGGTCCAAAATACTCACTATATTCATTAGCGGGCATCACATCTTCCAAATCACACCCTAGTAAACAACCAGTCTCGTATGTCCAGCAGCGCGCTACATTACGAATAGTGTAACCACCTCCTCCAAGAACTAGCAGAGGTATATTAAATGTGCTCATATATTTCAAACACTCCGCATGCCCTCGTATAGACAAGTTAAAACACCCTAGTCGATCTCCCGATAGACTATCAGCCCCTGACTGGAATACAATGGCATCGGGAGAAAAAACTTCCATGACCTTTTGCATAATCGGTTTAAAAAGATGCTCGTAAGTTTCATCATCAATGCCATCTTTCAACGGTACATTCACGCTATAATATTTACCACGATGTTGACCAACATCTTGTAAATGACCAGTTCCAGGAAAATACTCACCAAATTTGTGGAAAGATGCAGTCATAACACGATCTGTTGTATAGAATGCTTCTTCAACACCATCACCATGATGTATATCGATATCGATGTAAAGAACCCGGTTGTGAACCTTAAGCAGTTCAAGAATCGATAATACGATGTCATTTACATAACAGAATCCGCTTGCTTCTGCCTTCTTTGCATGATGCAAACCTCCCGCCCAGTTTATTACTGTATCTGCTAGCTTATGATTTAATCTCACGGCACCACCGATAGACCCACCCGTATATATCTGAGTGAAATTAAAAAGACCATCAAACACTGGACAATCTTCAGCGACATTGAACCTTTTCAGTTGGCGCAGATGTTCATGTTGGTTATCTGGCGTTATCATCCGTAAAAATTCAATATATTCGTCGCTATGGAATTGCGTCATATCTTCCGCGTTAGCGAGCTCTGGCCTGAAAACCTATATGAAACGATCACATTTATTCATATTTTGTGAGAAAGGAATACCTCCATCTCTTTATATAAGCCATAATGTAATAGTAAGTTATGTGTCATGCGCATTCGATGAGGTTTCATCGGGTGTCCCTACATTTTCGAAGAAAGTAAGTCTTGAAATATGATACGAGAAAATACTGAGAAGCTAGTAGTAGAAAATCGTTCCATATAACCGTATAAGAATATAAATGTAGTTCTTCGGTTTAGATAAAATCATGAGATATAACTGACCTGTCCGTAGTAAAAGTTTCCAACTTCTGGATCATAGAAGTAAGAAATTTTTTTCTTTGAAGAAGCCATGTGGTATTCGATTTCGAGATCGACTCGTTTGACTCAATGTTTGTATTTAGACGGTAAGCCTGTCTTCTATACAGTCGCGATCGTTGAAAAGGGTTGTGAATACTAGGGAATCCAAAAAAATCTGACGAATTCTTCTAGATTGTTAGATATGAAAGAGGATCTTTATTTGGGTTTTTGGGTTTTGTATCCATATGGCCATAAGGCTTCCTTGAGGAAAATATTTATTTGAAAGAAGTCGATGGGAAAAAAATTGTAGGGACCTATGCCGAATCGTACAAAAGCTGAGCATAAAAGTACGTAGGAAAAAAACAAGATTAATACGAGTTCATTCATACGGATAACACTAGACCTATCATGGATTTGAGCGTGCAGTTAGGGAACCAATCTTATCCAGATTGGTTTACAGGCTTGAAGAATTTACCGCAAAACTTTGACTTGATCATCGTTGGTGCTGGTATCTCTGGTTGCGTTTTTGCTGAGCAAGCTTCCAGAAGATATAATCTGAAAAGTTTGATGATTGATAAACGAAATCATATTGGCGGTAACTGCTATGATTTCATCAACAGATATGGTATCAGGGTTTCACAATACGGAGTGCACTTATTCCACACTAAGTTTTCTCGTGTTTGGAAATATGTAAATAATTTTAGCGAATGGATTCCATATGAACACAGAGTGAAGGGTAATATTATGGTAGGTTCTGAGTATAGAATGGTTCCGATACCTCCAAGTCAAAATACAATCAATGTACTATTTGGCGCTGATGTTAGCAATGAAATAGAAATGGAAGACTGGTTGAACTCGCGAAGAGTTCCCACAGAGAAACCTAGAAATGGTGAAGAAAGTGCTTTAGCTCGGAGTGGTGAAGAACTTTATAATGCTATATTTAAACATTATACAAAAAAACAATGGGATAAATGGCCCAAAGAACTCGATGCAAGTGTGCTCGCCAGAATCCCTGTTCGTACTAATACTGATGATCGTTATTTCACGGACCCATTTCAAGCTCTGCCAAAAGAAGGCTACACTAAAATTTTTGAGAATATGGTTTTAGAGGATCCAAATATCACAATCCGTCTTTGTGTGGACTACTTTAATGTCCGCGGTGAGCTGCCTGAATCAAATCTTTTAGTTTTTACTGGCCCGATAGATTCTTATTATTCGTCTCTTGGTTTGCCAAAGCTCGAATATAGGTCGCTTAAATTTGAGGAAGAATACCATGAACCTGAGGATGGCTATCATCAAAGTTGTTTACAGTTGAACTATCCAGGTGAAGAGGTAGAATATACTCGCATAGTGGAATATAAGCACAAACCAAATCAACCTAAAGACGCCCTCAGAAGAAGGGGTACTGTCATATTTAAGGAGTACAGTTGCGATGAAGGAGAACCATATTATCCAGTTCCCAATCCAGAAAACCGGGGTTTATATGAAAAGTACAAAGAGATGGCTTCGAAAGAAAGTAAAGTTTGCTTTGTAGGAAGATTAGCAAGCTACAAGTACTTCAACATGGATCAAGCATTTCTGAATGCACTTGAAATGTTCGACGAGTTTTTTAGTAGAAGTTCAAGTTTTCGCACTCACTTAGGGGAGGGAGATGGTCCAAAATAGGGATAATTCATCTTGTGTGATTGTTTTGTATTTTAAGTTTGCTAGAGCCATTTAGAGGCCGGCAGACGCCCGTGTATTATTAAAAAATGAACGAAGTTTTTGCATACTCGTAGCTCGAATAACCAAACTTATTCCTGGTAGAAATAGTAATTTATCTCATCACGTGTAATAGTTGAGTGCTCGAATGTATTCTGTTGCCTTGATGGCCAGGTTCTGCCGAGATTCAGACAGCACAGATGCAGCTTTTTGAGCTTCTAACAACGTACCCTCTAGAAGTTTGGAAGTATTTTCTGTTTTTGTTTGCGCTTCATAAAAAGATATTTTGTCTTCAGGAGCCTTATACTTTTTTAGAAGTGCGATGAAAGAATGGATATTAATGCTCTTCACGTTTACATCATATAGAGAGTCCCATGATTTTGTCTTACATACACTTTTTACCTTTAGAAAGGTGAAGTGTCGTTCGGAAAATATATATTTATCGCAAAATTTTGTAACTAAATTCACTCGTCCTAAGATTACGAGCAAAAACAACAACTTTCTGAGACTCAACGTCTGGGCAGAAATTATGCTGTCCTCAAATATTTCCACGTAATTCTGAAGAATACCAAAACTTTGATCCTTCAATGAGTTTAAAAAGCCGTTGTCAATTTCATTCTCATTCGTAGCACTCTGTGATATACTAGCTTTGAACAACATTGCAAAATACCCGTGAAATTTAGCCTTGTTTATATTATCTCTGAACTTCTGTTTTAAAGATGGTATAAGTAGGCTTCTCAAGTTGTACCGATAATAGAGGATATTGAAATAACTATTTTGCTTCAAATAATATTCCAGGCCAGATCCAGAATTATTTGAAATTAATTTGAACATAGTCAAGTATTGTGCATCAATGTCCTTGCAATAAAGAGCAGTACGCATGGTTTCACACATGTATTCATAAGGAGACATTTCTACCTTTAGAAGAGCTTTGTGATCTGTTTGAACAATCTGGTATTTCTGCCGATTTGCAATTGTAGCGTGTTTTATGAAGTTATACAATAATATATCTGGAAATTTTTTTGATAGGTGGAGCAATTGTTCCAGGTGTACTTCTTCGTTTGAAGTTGGCAAAAATATCCAATCCAGTAGGATTTGGCTTCTTTTGAGAGAATCGTTTTCAAACATTCTCATTGCCAGTGCATGGTGTCCAAAAATTAATAATCGCCTCAACAAGAGCTGCTTGCATATCAATTTGTATTGTACTGCAGTAAATGGCATACCAATTGAGGCATCTCTTAAATGGTTAAGTTTCCGTAACAATGAGCAGCACTTTACCACAGCATTTTTCACATAAAATAATTTTGTCTGACACAGTAAAGTTGAAACTAGAACAGCATTCTCAAGGTATTTTTTCTGCTCATTTCGGTCAAACACAAACTGTGCCATAGCAAAATAGTCATTTATTGAGACTAAATTTTCATTTTTCTTGGCAATAAAGGGTTCATTGTTCTGAACTGGTAATGCTCTTAAAATATCATATACGAAAACTTCTGTAGTTCTTGCCTCTTCAGCATAAAAATGAAGATTACATGATCCCTGTAAGGGACGAAGAAAGTCGTGATAACAATTAGAAATCATGCGCATACCATCACAATCCTGAAAAACAGATATACCTCCGTGCATTTTAAATATATTACACTCCTTCCCAACCAAAATAGTTTTTTCACTCCACGTAAGAACTACGGCGGTTGATGCAACCCATGCTATTTGTAATGGCGGATCACTAATATTTAAATTCACTTCGTATAAAATCTTTCGTAAGGTATCATCAAATACTGATAAAACGCCGTTTTTGTGATACACTGCTAAAAAATTTTGTACATGACTCAAGCGAATGCTTTGAATAAATTTTCTGTGAATTTGAGCCATGCAAGTTACATGTCTGTAGTAAGACACTCCAGTTTCTGTTGAAATATATAAATCTTCATTCTCTGAACCCGAGAAGCATTCTTTAATGGCTAGGCATTTAACATTTTCTTGTGTGTTCAAATCCATTTTCACAAACTTGACAGTATTGTCCTCACAAGATACCTTCAGGAGAGAATCAGAACCTGTTGATGCCACAAAACCTTTGTTATAAAAAGTAACAACATTCATGGATGAATTCGAAAGCTGTAATATTTTTCTGGGAACATGGTTTCTCCCACAACCATAACTGAATACGAACCCATTTTCAAAAACAAATAATAAGGTATCATTATGTATCCAATTAAAAGAAAGTAAAATCAACGAAGTCCTCCAGTAATATCCTGATATAAGTTGACCTGATCCTGAATAAATTTTGACTAAATACCCGTATTTCGTTTTATGTGATTGCCAAATCAAAACTTTTGCTATTCTTCCACTGTAAATTGCGCAAGCAATTGGGTAAAATGATGTCTTAGAAATTTGAAGTTCCTCTGATAAATCATATAGATTCTCTCGAATAATTCCTAAATTTTTTAGTTCGCAGAATATGCTCGAGTGTGCACTCTGTGTTGACACACTAATGGCGTTAGCATTCATGACTATATATGGTACACCGGAACCTTGTTTTTAATTTCATTTTTACCACATTTTTTAAACATACCTGGTATGGTATGGTACCATACACACACATATGGTACCGTACAAGATAAGTGTATTTATTTTGGAGAAAAATAAAACCGATATGCATACAAGGTAGGTATGGTATGGTCTATGATATGAGACTCTAAAATTCAGGTTAAAAAAAAGACGACCTTCTTTCAACAGGGCATCGATATTAGTTTGAATACGACGAAAAAAATAAATTTGATCGATTTTATATATCTCTCAGTTCACGCATAAATTAATAAATAAAGGAATGCTCAGTTCCACAGAAAAAAGCATCTAAACACTTTCGCAAAACACATTTTCAAAACTGCAATGTTAGCCCTCTAATCCTTGAAGTCTGCACATAATCTGATATTCATAGCTGCAAGTTCTGAAATAAGATATTTATAAACATACGGAACATGCACATTCACAATATTCGAAGCCGATCTACATGTGATACAAATATCATTATTAGAGCATTCCATGTTACCTGGTGTTGTTTTTCGTAAGTGTGATATCATACTGCCACAAGAAGAGCATAGTTTAAAAGAATGCTTATCAGAACTAGCGAGTAATCGATCTTGAATCAAATTTGCGACACCATAAGCCAACAATGAGTCCCTTTCCATCTCTCCGAATCGAATACCACCTCCCATCTTTCTACCTTTTATAGGTTGTCTTGTCAATGGATTGTTCGGACCTTCAGACCGTACTTGAAATTTGTCGGATACCATGTGTCGAAGACGCTGGTAATATACAAGACCTATGAAAATATCGACTTCAAAACTGTGTCCAGTAAATCCATTTATCATAGTTTCAGACCCATTGAACTTATAGCCCAGCTCTTTCAGTCTCTCGTAGTGGTTATCCAACGAAGTTATCGATTTCTCTCCCTGAAGGGCCTTGAATGGTGAAGCGTCCACAAAATTTCCCGAAAGCGCTCCTTCTTTTGATGCAAGACTTTCCATTAGCATTCCAATTGTCATGCGAGACGGGAATGCATGAGGATTTATTATGATGTCTGGCTTTATACCATTTTTTTCGATGAATGGGAGATCTTCTTCTGGCCACAAATAACTCAGGACTCCTTTTTGCCCATGTCTACTACTAAATTTATCACCAATTATTGGATTCCTGTTGAAGCGGAGAGTAACATCCAGTTTTTCATGTAAACTTTGATCTTGAGATGCAGAAATCTTCACACGATCAACTATAGCTTTATCCTCACCTTTCAGCACGGTCTTTTTCAACTTCCCAGAAATTCTGTCACAAACCGATATGAAGGAATCTCCTTTCTGCAATATACTTCCTGGCAATGGGGAAGCATCAAACTTCACCTGATTTGAGGGACCAGAAACAGTGAAAGTCTCATTTTTCTCCTTCAAAACTGTGCCTTCTGTCTTATACAATGTAGCATGAGCTAAGCCACGTTCCATTGAAGACTTATTCATTATCATAGCATCCTCCATATCATAACCCGTATAAGATAAAACTGCAACTACAGCATTTGTGCCAAGAGGATAATTATCAATAGAATATTTATCATAAGTATTCGTGAGTGCAATGGGTCGCTGTGGTGTATGAAGTCTATACAACTTTGAATCTGAGCGGAATGGAAAAGAATGCAATGGGACCCCCATTGTTTGCTTCCCCATCTGACATTGATACATGTTTCTTGGACTCTGATTATAATCCGACCACGGAGTTAAACTCGCAACAGCACTAAGAAAAGAATCAGGGCGCATTTCTTCGTGAGAATATTCAAAAGACTTAAAATCTCTATTTTCACCACCCGGTGTTCTAATTGACATGAAAGATTGCTCTAAAGTACCAATAAATTCCACATTTCCTCCGGGTGTCTGCAGTACGGGGCGAACAAGTCGAGAAGAAGATGAGAATATATAAATTCCAGGATAAACCCCTCCCTTTCTAAAAGTAACATGAGCTATTTCCAAATCTGCTGGAATGTAGGAAGATTTTTCAACTTTTGCTCGCCGAAGTACTCTTACAGCATTTTCTGCATCTCTCTCATGTAACGATCCGATGAACAAACCATCAACAAGTACAGGAAGAAAATTTTGAAGATCTTTTTGACATAGGTCAACACTGACTTCGAAATTGAGACCCAAATTTTCCTTTACAGCCTTACGAACTAGATTGAAATCTACTTCTCTTGTTTTGGCTACTACAATTTTGCATTCACTTGCCAAATGATTTAGAAGCCCGCATGGCGATCCATCTGGAGTATGTATGGGACATAGGAAACCCCAAGATTCTGGTAAAAGTTTTCGAATAGTAGTTGTGCGAATCTCAGTAAAGTATGCTCCTCGATGAACTGATCTAAAATGGGATAAAAATCTTAAATAATTTAACTTGTCCGCAACAATTGTGAACCCACTTGATTGGCTCAAGCCAAGACCACTTTTGCTCACCAAATTTCCTGTAGCTAAAAAGTACTCAAACTGTCGTCCAATATCATACTTTTGGATAACTTGCATTATTGATTTTAATATTGAATTCGGTTCCAAATCTTCTATTTTATGAAGGGGTCTTACGTCAAAGAGAGCCTGAAATTTCAAACGGATTTGCTCAAGTATATTTACCATTTTTTCATAGAGTAAGCCCTGAAGCAATGAACCAGGTAACATGATTTCTTGATGGGCTAACGTATCTGGATTATCCGGCTTGCAGAGGCCTTGGACTAAGGCTGTTAACTTCTGCAGCATAAAAAATAATAGATGTGCTTTTTCATCCTGCCTCCTCAAATGAGTGAAAATATATCTTGAAATAAAAAATTCTCCTAACTCCACATCATTTACAAATCTTTGTCCGCGTAAGAGGTTTCTGAAATATTTGCCAATGTAACGAAGTGCATCCATTTTAGTTAGAACGTCCGTATCAGTAGCCTCACGAAGGCAATTGATTATGCAGTCTTTAATAATGCAATTTTCAGAGTTGCCTCCATAATCTGAATACGTGAAAATTTCATTTTCAGAGGAGTCTGTGATGGCTCGAAAAATTATTCCTGCAGGAATATAAAATTCTTGACGATCTATAGTGAGACCTAACCTTGCACCCCCAGTATTCATATAATGCAATCTTATAGTACTCGATAGTTCTGTTTTATCAACACAGCGTATCGAAGTAGCAAATTTACTGAACATTGCCCCCCTTCGCAAAAATGAGCTTCGGACCAGACCTAATACATAGTGCCTGCGTTGCTGAATCAGAAGCCGAATAATGCGTTCAATTCCATTCACAATAAAGTAACCACCAGATTCATTATCTTCTTCTCCGTGCTTGATAAGTCCAATTTTACCAAGTAACTGCAAGTGGCAGGCCTGACTAGCTACCATGATGGGAAAGCTACATATTTTAATTCTATTTCTATGCACTGGATGATCATTACAAGATTCAACTATCTTATAACAAACTGTACACATGAGATTGCCACCATATGTTTGTCCAGTTTCTCTGCATTCACGTGGGAATATTCTAGGATTAAATAGGATTCCTTGAAAATTAGCATCCCTCCTGACTTTCTCAGGCTTTTCTAAACAGAATTCCTCGAACCATATCTTTAAATATGCGTCCTTTCCGTTCTTTTCACCCGACATCTTTACTTGTATACGTTGTAGTTCTGTTGACATATCATGCAACCCTTCTTGTACGAAATAATCGAAAGAGTTGACATGGTCACTAACCAGTTGTTTAAGTCCTGAAATTAAAATTTAATTTGTTTATAGGGGATACTTCCGGAAGATTTTCTTACCTGATGTATTTCTACTTTCCACCTTACTTTCCATCTAGCCAGATATTTCAATTCTTGCAATTGGTATTATATCAAAGTAATTGAAGTTGCAATCGACTTGCACTAAAGTTATCAAACGGTTGCTTCTCGTTGAAGATGGCGGCTGGGTGTTGGAACAAGAGTTTTTACTCTTTTATACCTCGTGCAATACTATCTATATCCACAACCCATCGAGAAGATGTTCAGGATATATATTTTGAAGGGGCATCCTAAGATTTGCGGCTCAAGAATTTTCGCGTATCAATCAGCAGTGGATACGTCAAAATATGAACGAATGTGTACAAGTTTTTAATGGATTCATACGAGAAATAAGCTCCAAAGGCACTTTTTCGTTTTTTCATTAGTTAGAGGGCTTTCGCAAAAAAAAGTGCTTTTTGGAGGACTAATCTCCCCGATTTTATAATACCCTAGACAGAAGTCGTAGAATAGTCCTCAAATATATATATATTTTTAGGGGGGACTAATCGCGAGATTAGTCTTTTTCAAAAAGGACTAATCTACCCTAAATTAGATGGGCGAGAACTTTTCAACACTATTTTGCATAAAAATTTTACAATTCGCTCGAATGCGCGGCTGTCGATCAAGAGTTGGTTGCGCAATGAAGACATGTTAATCCTTGACTTAAATATTTAGCTGAACCAGAAAGTATACTTCTTTGTTCTTTTCGAAACGGGGTGTGTCTCTCGTAAAAAGAATTCCTTTAAAAAGATGGGTGCGTTCAACTTTTAAAATAGATTTATAGTGTCTGATTTCAGTTTCATTTAAAGGCCTTCGAGAGGGTTTTCGAGAGTTGTGGGACGACATGTTTTCTTATCGTACTCTCAAAGTAGTTAAAATAAGTGACAAACGTTTAGCATATGTACACAAATCGTTAATGGCTTTGATTTTAGTTTATGCGGGAGTTTCTATGATTGGTGGTCACACTTACATGCTCTTAGAAACACCTGGAATGTACATCTCCACTGATGTTTCCGATACGGAAAGAATGATTGATTTCAATCAGGGAGCCACATTGTACTGCAACACAAGCATGACGGATTATGCCGGTGATCGACCTTTTTTGGAACCTTTCCAGGATAATGTTTGCAAGAACTTCAGTACTTCTGAAATAGTGAGCGTTTCTCCAAATTCTATATTTGTGGGTACACACATAAAGGAGACAAACTTTCAGCGAGAATGCGGCCCGGATTTGTGCTCCAATTTGCCAAAATACGATTCATCGAAGAATTATTTTGCTACAAATCCTGAAAACATTACATTTCAGTTCAAGCCCACTCTAGATACAAGTTGGTTTACAAGTGCTCCCTCTTTAATCTATATCAAAGATAATCAGACAAATACCATACTCACTTTTGATTCAGAATCTACCGTTAGTGAGAGATACCCATCTTTTAGCGTTGACAAACTCCTTGAGCTAGCAGGAGTGAAGCTGGATGATAGAAACGAGTTAGTGATACGAACTGATTCTTTCATTCCACCATTCCCGCTTTACCGATTGACTGGAATACGGCTCAGTATTGATTGGACTTTCAGTAATTTTCGTCCCATGTCTAGTTTGCAACCTTTTGATTATCGTGTTCTCGCAGATGTTTCAGTTTCATCCAACAGTAAGGGATACCTTGTGAACTCTATCGAAACAGTACATTTATCTGGGGATCCAGACGATGTTACTTCAAGTGGTACGATCTTGGAATTTCGAGGCGTCGAAATTGAATTCAGATCTAATGGCCTGCTAGGAAAAGCAGATTTTTATACTACAATGATGGCTCTAATGTCATGTTTTATCATGGTTTCAGTTGCTACAACAGTGGTAGACATTATAGGAGCTTTTATTTATGACTCATTCAAAAATGACAAAATAGAAGATGATGGTGAAAGGCAGCATTTGGAGCACATGATTTTGAATCTTGAGACGATAGGTGTGCCGTTCAATCATGATGATTTACAAGTCCTTCCGAACGTATCAATAAAGGAATTTTTACAACTCCTGCAACGGGATATTGTGAAGCTGAATTCTTTAGCGTTGCATATCAGTAGAGACCTGACGGAAGCTGGCTTCAATCGTCATGCTTCGTCAAAAAAAACTGTCAGTACTGCTGGTACAAATAGATACAAATGCTATCTGATTGGTCCGGACAAATCTGAGATTTATCTGACGGGTGGACCCCAAACTATTGGGCGCGGAAACGGTAACTGTATGTCAAAGCGTATTTCTCACAAGCAGTTGAGTATAGTGGCAAACACGCATGATGGTACTGCTATACTTCGGGGGCTTCACACTAAAAATATGTCTGGTATTGCAATTTCTGGTGGTACGTGGCAGCCCTTAGGTGGAAACGATGAGGTAGAACTAGAAGATGGTGATATGATAGCTTTACTTCTAGACCAGAAAAATCAGGAGACATCCGTAGAGGGTGTTTTTGTATACAGGTCAGAGTCTCTTGTTATGACAAAGACAAAGGATGGCTGGCTGGATTGGGCCCTTTGACCCCACTGTACTGTATAGTAGGTACGATACCAAAGGACCGTGGTATCTACCTTATTTTAACCTTACCATCTACTGACCTTTAATGTCTAACTCTAAGAAAAATGTAAGAAATTTCAAGAACGAAAATATCTGTTTTCCCATTTTCCACAATTTTCTCACTCCAAAAGAAAAGTGTTAAAGCCGATATCACTCCCTTATTTTGCTTGCATGTCCGGATTCCGCCATATACTTTCAAATTCTTCCCGTCCTATCATCACTGCGAAGATGGTGCGAAGCGGAGACGAACGGTCTACTTTAAGACGAAGCTCTCGTGCACTCCGTTCCGACAAATTATATGCGATCCGAGACGGAAATAGTGGCGAGCTCAACCTAGGCGAGGCAATTGTGGAAGCAACGAATACACATCCCATCCCCATCAATGTGCATTATTCATTTGCGCGTGCTCCGCATTTTAAACAAACTCTTGAGGATGCAATTAACGACCAAATTAACATCGAATACAACGTGTCCTACATTTATCACAGCATGTATGCGTTCTTTTCGAGAGACAATGTGGCTCTTGATGGATTTGCCCAACATTTCAAAAAAGAGTCGCTTGAAGAACGCTCGCATGCCGAGTTACTCATGGATTACCAGACCAAAAGAGGAGGGAAAGTATCTCTCCAGGCCATCATGCCACCCCAGCTCGAGTTCGAGCACGCCGAGAAAGGCTGTGGGCTTTATGCGCTAGAATTGGCGCTCTCTCTGGAAAAATTGAACTATGATAAATTACTTGAATTACACAAAATTGCTGATGAGTGCGGAGATGCAGCAGCGTGTGACTTTATTGAAGGTGAGCTATTGAAGGACCAAATTGACTCAGTGAAAGAGAATGCTGAGATGGTCGCAAGTTTGACGAGAATGGGTGCTGATGGACCACAAGGTGGCTTGGCAACATGGCATTTCGATAAAATGCTGAAAAATTGAGTACAGTTGTAAAACATTTTCGTTATATCGTTTCATGTAAGGTACCGGTACTTCAGGAACTCTATGTTATATTTCATATGTACTACTGGTACCATGGTACCATGGTACCACGGGTACCTGATACATTTTCCTGTCCAAGTAAAAGTTCTCGTATCTTCATAAAAAGTTTTCTTTTTTTGTTTATTTCCTCATACTACGGTAGGAGTAGTGTTAAGGTA
>MDSZ01115953.1_pt1 | contig 15823 bp, 17 predicted proteins | sample 811201 | NCBI WGS metagenome assembly MDSZ01 (sample SAMN05326647, study PRJNA326480) | marine metagenome | isolation source: seawater | place: Indian Ocean: North | collected 2010
AAAATATTTTAAGTATATTAGTGCTAAAGATAAAAAAAAGAGGAATTTAGTTAGACGAAGTGCCTTTTTTATGAGTGATGAAAAAAAAGGACAAAGATTAAGTGCTTGCAACATTATTTTTAGAAGACCAGGAACGGGTATTCAATCTGATGAATTTGAAAAAATACAAAACCTGAAACTTAAGAGAAATGTAAAAAAAGGTAATCAATTGAATAGAAAAGACTTTAAATGAAAAAAAAAACAATTGCAATAATACCAGCAAGAGAGGGTTCTAAACGTCTAAAAAACAAAAATATTCTTAAATTTCAAGGCTTACCTTTAATTGTTCATACAATTAAATCTGCAGTCAAAAGTAATGTTTTTGATGAAATAGTTGTCTCAACAGACTCCAAAAAAATAAAAAAAATATCAAAAAAATTTCCTGTCACTATTCATGATCGACCAAAAAAACTAGCAACAGATAAATCTACGATTAATCAAGTTTGTAAGTTTTTGATTAGTGAGTATAGAAAAAAAAAAATTAAGTTAAAATATATTTGCGTCTTATATCCGACTGCTCCTTTAAGAAATTCATTAGATATTAAGAAAACAATGAAATTACTTAATAAAAATACCAAATTTGCAATTGGTATAACAAGTTTCGATCACTATCCACATCATGCGTTGATTTTAAAAGAAAAAACTTTGACACCTGTTTGGGCAAAATTGATTAATAAAAAAGTATTTAAGAATAATACATTTTTCGTCGATAACGGTAGCATTTATGCAGCAGAAGTTAAAAGTTTTCTAAAACATAATAGTTTTATTGGACCAAAATTGAAGGGCTATTTTATGCCAAGATTTAGATCTATAGATATTGATACTTTAGACGATTTTAAACTTCTAAAAAAGACAAATTATATACACAAGTAATAGTTATCTTATGAAAATCTTTTTAAGTTATGAGAACAGCAAAAGAGATTTTAATGGAAGATTATTTTTAGCTTCAGAACTTTTGAAAAAAAAAGAAATACAAGAAGTTCATATCGGGTGGCATAAGAATATTTTCTTTGAGTTGTTTAAATCAATTTTTTCAAACAAAGAAAAAATTATAATAATTGATTGCAATAATTATGATTATAAATTTCCATTTATGAAATTACTTTCATTTTTTGGCTGTGAATATTATGTAATCGATGAAGAAGAAATAGGTATTTCATATATGAAAAATGAGGGCATTATTAAATTAAGATTTTTGAGTGAACAATTTGGCAAATTAATTCAAGGGAAGTTTGTTTTAGGCGATAAAAATTATGAGGTCGCAAAGAGACATATGAATTCAAATATTAGTAAAATATATAAAACAGGTCATCCAAGAATTGATTTTATAAAAAATGTTTTAGACAATAAAAAAATCTTAGATAAAAATTTTTTTATTAAAGATGATTATGTATTAGTCTGTCTACCAGAAAATATATTTAGAAGTTTCTTGTTATTATTAAAAATTAAAAAAAACTCAGAGGTGGGTAGTTTAGCAATAAGAAATTATGAATTCAGAAAAGGTAGATATAAATATGTAAGAGAATTTTTGATAAATCTAAAAAAAATGGTTAAGCAAAATTCAAAATATAAATTTATTCTTAGAGTACATCCGACTGATAAAGAGTATGAAAAAAAATACGAATCTTTTTTCAAAGATTGTGATAATATGATATTTAATACTGAGTCTAATGTTTTATATTTCATTTCACAAAGTAAACTTTTGATTTGTGGTTTAGATTTTGTTGCTGTTGAAAGTCATTTACTAAAAAAAGAGAGCATAAGCTTCTTAGGCAATGTTTTTGATTATGCTAAAGAATATAAAGGCCATTTTGGGAGTGATTTGTCAAATTTAAATTACTGTAAAGACTTTGATGAATTTAAAAAAAATTTTGATGTATTAATTAAAAAAAGCGATAACCAAAATATTATCAATAAAATTGATAATAAAATTTCAACATTATTATCCTACGATATGAATGCTAGTAGAAATATATCAAATATAATTTATGAAAAGAGTATCAAAAAAAATTTAAAAATATCATTAATAAAAAGATTATTACAATTTGTCTTAAGATATTGTCTCAAAGATATCTTTTTATATTTAACAGAATTAAAAAAAAAAAATATTATGAAATTAAACAAGAAGATTATAAAAAATTTTTAGACAAATTTAGATTTTCCCCAAAAAAAATGTTTGTTTACATTTTTACAAAAAGAAATTTTCTTGCATGTTTATACAAATGTTTATTTTATAGTAATTTTTCAGATCACTCAGCTTATCGAATGTCAGGACAACAACAAAAAATAGAAAAGGATGATTTTGAATTAAGCTTAAAATTAAACCACCTTAATGATAAAGATTTTGAAGCCAAATATCTTAAAGATGGTTTTTACTTTAAAATAAAGAAAAAATTCAATGATATTTAATTTAATAAAAAGAAAAAAGCATAACCAAAATAAAAATAAATCTTTATTTTCATATAAGAAAAATTTACCAGTATTAATTTCTTCACAACTCCAAAGAAGTGGTGGATCATTAATTTCTCAACTTTTTGACAATCACCCAGAAATCTTAGCACATCCTTGGGAAATCATGGTTTATAAAGAAGGTGTAGACAATATTCCTAACAAAATTTTAAAAACAGAAAAAGAATTTACTCGTTTAATGAGAGATGGTTATAGAAAGGGAAAATTTGCAAAAAAAAAACATAGATTTCACTTTTTAACCTCAGAATTTACTCAGATATTATCTAAAGAACGATATGATAAACATTTTTTTGATAATTATTTTGATAATTTTTTTAAATATTGGACTAATTTTAAAAATGATAACGGAGAAAAAAAAATAATAACAGGTTTCTCACCTTTTTTTTGTAAAGGCAATTTGATTAAACAGCTAAATTCTCATAAAAGATTAAATATAATTCATATTTATAGAGACCCTTATTCATGGTGGTACTCTGCTAAGAACTTTAAAGATATCTATAAAGATATTAATTCAATAAAAAAATATTGGATATCATCACAATTAGAAGTTTTAGCTGCAAAATCTAAATTTCGAAACAGAGTTTTGATTATTAAATTTGATGATTTAATAAATAATAGAATAAAAATAATGAAATATGTTTGTAAAAAATTTTTTATCAAATTTGATAAAAAATTAATGTACCCAACATTTAATGGTGAGATGATTGAAAATGACAGTTCATTTAAAAAACAAAAAACCGATAAATATGGAATTATAAAAGATGTTACTAGAAGATATAAAAATGATTTAAATAAAAAACAAATTTTGAATATAAAAAAAAATACATTTAAAATCTGTAAAAAATTAGAAAAAAATTCAATTAAACTATAATGAAAATACTTAAAATTTTAATAAATGGTATCAATAAGACAGATCTCAAAAAGGAATTTTTTTATGTTATTTCTATCTCTTTATTTGCCGCAGTATTGGAACTATTAGGACTAGGTGCTTTTAGTTATCTTATGGCAACTATCTTTGCTGAGGGTGAGGCAAACAATAACATATTGTCAAAAATAATTTCATTAAATGAATTAATGCCTAATCAAAACTTTGTGATAATTACTTTCGTAATTTTATTTACATTAAATATTTTTACGTCTTTTTTTAGCAATTATTTAATTCAAAAAATCATTTCAAAAAAGTATTTACATTTCAGAACATACGTTTTTAATGAATATATTAAAAAGGATTTTAAAGAAATCGCAAATATTCCTACAAATGAATTGATAAACAAAATCAATATTGATCCAGGTAAGTTTCTAACTACTGGATTTGGATCATTTTGTATAATACTAAAAAATTTAATAATTATTTCAATTGTTTTCGCTTATCTAGTATATTTTAACTTTTATACAATTTATATCCTTATATTTTGTGTAATAATATTCTCTATACTATTTACACCTCAAATAAATAAGATTTTTAGTAAAATTTCTACGTTAGAGAGGTCTTATAATGTTGATACTTTTTTATCTCCGGGAAATATTATTCAAAACTTTAAAGAAATTAAATTATTTTTTGCTGAGAGTTTTTTTGCAAAAAAGTTTTATGAAAGTTCAAACAAATTATACAGAACACAACTTAAATTAATAATCTTAAGAAATTTACCAAAATTGTTAATTGAATTTTGCTTAATAATAATTATTACAATTTTTTTTATAAATTTTTCGCAGACAAGCTCAAAAGATGAAACTTTTATTTTTTTTGCTACCTTAGTTTTTGCTTTGATTAGAATTATTCCTTATATTGTTCAAATTACTAGAAATTATTTAGAAATATTAGGAGCTCAGGTGTATATCATTAATTTCCTTAAACAAGATTATCCAAAAATATATCTCGACAAGCGAATTGTAAAAGAGGCAATTTCTAAAAATGAGAGTAGACAAAATAAAAAATTTGAGGATGATTTTGAAATTAAGGATATAAAATTAAAAAATATTAATTTTAAGTTTAAGGATAAGATTGTATTTGAAGATTTAAATCTAGATATTAACAAAGGTGAAAAAATCTTAATTTATGGAGACTCAGGTGAAGGTAAATCAGTTTTGTTAGAAATAATTTGTGGTTTTAGAGATAATTTTAGTGGAGAAATTTTAATAAATGGTAAAAAGATAGATAATGAAACACTTAATTCTCTTAAAACTAAGATTGGACTAATCTCTCAAAACATCTCATTTATTAATGCGCCATTAATTGAAAATGTTGCTTTTGGAAAAAAAGCTGATGAAATAGATATTGAAAAAGCAAAAGAATCGCTAATGTTTGGAGGATTAAAAGAATTTTGTGATAATTCGAAATTATTTGATTTTAAGATAAATCCAAATTTTAAAAATATTTCAGAAGGTCAGGCAAAAAGATTAGCTTTAGCAAGGTTATTCTATTTTAATAAAAAGATTGTCTTATTAGACGAAACAACAGCAAATTTAGATAAGAAATTAGAAAAAGAAATTCTCAATGATCTTTTGAAAAATCAAGATTTAACATTAATTCTTGTAACTCATGACCCAAATTTGAGAGAAATTTTTGAAAAAGTTTACAAAGTAGAGAATAAAAAAGTATTAGAGATCAAAAGATGAGATTAATTATTAAAAAGATAATTTTAAAACTTAATAAAATTTTACAAAAACACAATTTAAGAATCATTGTAGAGGATATCAAAAAACCTATAACTTTAGATGACCTCACTAAAAATGAAATTAGAAGAGTTAAAAAAATTTTGAATTTAACAATGGTAAGTTCAAGTAATTTAACGTTTTTATTGTCTGCAATAAAATATATTAAAAAAAATAAAATTCATGGTGACTATGCTGAAACAGGAATATGGAAAGGAGGTGTTAGTATTTTAAGCTATTTAACATTTTCAGAAAAATTTAAAATGAAAAAAAACTTTTACTTGTATGATACATTTGAAGGTATGCCAGAACCTAGCAAACATGATAAAAAAATTAATAAAAATTTGTCACAAGTTCTAAAAAAATGGAAAAAAACATCTAACACAAAGGAAGGCTGGAATTTTTCTCCTATAGTTGATGTCAAAAAAAATATTTCAAAATTTTGTGGAAAAAAAAGTTTAAAGAAATTTAAATTTATTAAAGGAAAAGTTGAAAATACCCTAAAGATTAAAAAAAATTTGCCAAAAAAAATATGTCTTCTCAGGCTTGATACAGATTTTTATAACTCGACAAGAACTGAATTAAATTATCTCTTTAAAAGAGTCTCCAAAGGTGGTGTAATCATTTTCGATGATTACTCAAATTGGTTAGGAGCAAAAAAAGCTATTGATGATTTCTTTAAAAATAAAAAATATTTATTATGTAAGATTGATAATAATAGTCGTTTTATTATTAAATGATAAATCCATTTTATAAATTTATCTTTGATGGTTTTGGATTAAGATTAATTATAAAGTTTATTACATTAATTGGTTTAATCAATTATCATCGGGAAAAAAGAATTAGAAATGTTCTTGTAAAATCAACTTTAAATAATTTTAAATTTTACATAGATATTGAAGATCCAAAAAAATTCGAATTTCCAACAAAACTTTTTAGAACGTGGGGGCTATATGAACCTCTTACTTCACTTGTTTTAAAAAAATATGTTAAAGAAAATTATAATGTGCTCGAAATAGGATCAGCTTATGGTTATTTTACAATTCAATTTGCAAAATTATCAAAAAATGGAACAATTTACGCTGTTGAACCTAATTCTAATTATTATGAAAATTATTTAACAAAAAATATTGAGATAAATAATCTTAATAATGTAAAGTTATTTTGTGATGCTATAGGTGACGAAAACACCATAGATGTAAAAGGTAAAAATGTTAAAACTATATCTTTTGAAAATTTTTTTAATAAAAATATTAACAAAGATTTAGATTTTATTTTTATAGATGTAGATGCAAGAAATTTAAAAGGCGAAATAGTTAGAAATGAAATCAATATATTAAAACAGATTTTTGAATTTTACTCAAAAAATAAGAGACCAAAAATTTTTGTGGAAAGTAAAGATTTAGACAATATTACTGATCTAATAAGAAAAAATAACTACACAATCAGGAATATAACTAAAAGACACTTTATATTATTGCCTAGTTAAACAATTTTTTTAAATATTTTTCTCTGAATTTTTGAAATAAAATTATTTCCTAGCAAATTTTTGTAAAAAAATTGAGATTGCTTCATTTTCCAGTTATCGTGTAAACCATGTTCCATACAAGTACCACAATAGTCATTTTTTTTTCTTAACTCATGAATTTCATTATGTGGAAGATCTAAAAAATTATTTACAACTTTTAATTTCGTATTGTAGACCGCACAACAAAGGCCAACACTCCCATCAACTCTAATAGGTGTTTTGTATTCACGCTTAGTACAATAACTTGTCAAATTATTTCTTTTTGACGCTGTTTGTTTCTTCCAGTTTTTATATTCTTTGTAGGGATCTACAAATAATAAATCAATTAATTTTTTATCTTCTTCATTAATAGTATTTTTTTGACTGATAGATTTATTTCCGTCAACTTTTTTATTCATTATATATGCAAGATTTTTTTCAATAGGCATTAATTTTGCCAAAATTGGAATAAATTTAAAATTGAGTTCTTTACTTAATTTTTTCATATTTTCAAAATCTTCTGAAAAATTGTGTTTATAAACATGGTAACAAACATGAAATTCAGTATTACTTTTAAACTGATTTGCATATTGTCTTAACTTGTACATATGGGATTTTACTTTAAAAATGTTTCCTCTAGCATGAGTAGCAGAATAAATGTCAGATGAAAAACCAGAAATTGAAATTTGAAATTCTGTTGGATTAGATTTTATAATTGAACGAAAATCTGCTTCATGGTTTAAATTGCTTGAAATTCTAGATTTGAGACCTTTTTGATTAATATAGGAAATAAATTTAGGTAGTTCAGGATGAAGCGTAGGTTCTCCCCAATCAAATACAGAAACAAAACAATTTTTGTTTATAGACTCTTCTACAATTTTATCAATTATCTTATAAAAAAGGTCGCTTTCAATTAGCTGGGTAGGTCTCTCTTCTTTTTTGTCTCTCATGTTTCCTACAGGACATGACGGACACCTTAAGTTGCAGCTTCCAGCAATTTCTACACTATATTGATATTTGTCTTTCTGCATCATAAAAATTATTAATTATTTATTATATTAATTCTATTAAGTAAATCTATAATTATAATAATTTAAACTTTAAAAATATTATAACCTAAGCGATTGTAATTTTGATATGTATTTATTTGGTAAAATTTGTTTTTTATAATCCTCAAATATAGCCGATCTAACTTTAAAATAAGAAAATTTTGAAATAGTTAAAATTAGTTGAAAAAAAGAGAAGATAAAATTTCCAAAATTAATTTCAAATATTATCTTTTTAATTTTATTTAAAGAGTTAATTTGATGGATTTTATAATATCCATTACGTAAATTGATATTTTTTGGGAAAATTAAATTACTTTTGTAAAAATTTATTTTTTTTTTGTTATTTAAAATTTGATTTAAAAATAAGTTCACAGTTTTATTTTTTTTGTAATTAATACAAACAATATTTTTTTTAGAAACAGGGAAGTATTTCAAAATTTCAATTACCTCCTTTTTTTTGCTAAACCAAAACTTATGATTATCATATTCAAAATAACCGTTTTTTTTAATCATTCTTATATTTTTAAAATGATCTGAATTTTTAAAGATATAGCCAGATTTCACCAGTTCAGCGATCATAGTTTGGTATAAAGATATTCTTTCTCTAAAAAAAAAAATAACTATAAAATTATAATTCATTCTTTTTATTTTATGAATGAATTTACTAAATTTATGATTAAACTTTAGTTTTTCAAAATTTTCTGAACTGATTAAGATATCCTTTTTTTTATTTTCTCTAACAATTTTTAAAAATTTTTTGTAGTTTCCAAATTTACGGTTATATTGATTAAAATTAGCTAGTTCAAAAGCCAAATTGTGGTGTGCATAATCCCCATATCTTATACATTCGTTTGGATAAAGAATTTTGTTATTATTTAAAATTTTTTTATTTTTATATAAAAATTTTTGTAGTGTTGATGAGCCTGTTTTGTGATTTCCTATGTGGAATATAATTTTCCGCATCAAACCAAATTACAAATTCAAATATTTTTTAAATTTATTCGATATATTTGCAAAAATGTTGTTTTGGTAATTAAGATTGAATAGCTTATCTTCTCTATAACTTTCAGCAATAATGTTAACGAGGTTTCTATTAAAATTACCTGTAGCTCTTTTTGAAACTCCATGAACTGTTAAGGGGGTGTTCAGATGCATAACAAGATTATTTATTCCATATTTAAAAACTTTACTCTGCTCTAGATCATTAGAGTTAATTACATTTGTTTTGTTATTAAATTTAACCTTATTTTTAGGTTTGTATAAAACTATATCTCCTCCTTCTAATTGGTCTTTAGGATTTCTAAGATAAAATAATCCTGCGTAAAGTTTGTATGGACTGTCAACATGTGGACCTCTTACTGATTTTTGACCATTAATATTTGGTGTCGTAATAGAAGGTTGACAGTCAAGAACAAAGTCACATTTTGAATTTTGTTTCGCTAACTCAGTTCTAGATTTGTGATAACCACCTCTCATCTCGATAAAATTTTCTTTACTTTGGTTTTGTTGAATTTTTTTATAAACATCGGGTAATAATCTATATATTTCATTTTCAAATATTTTAAAAAATTCTAGGAAAAATTCTTTTGAACAGTGATAGTCAACAAAGTCTTTCCATATTTTACTTTTCAAATTTTTATTTTTTGAAATTTCTGAAGCTGCAAGTTGTACTCTAGTATTTTCATTTAAAAATTCTTTTTTACGTTGAAACTCATTTATAAGATATCTTTGAAAATCCGTTTCTAATTCTTCGTAAATTTTATCATCAAATACCTTATCTATAATTAGATGTGGATAAGGATCCAAAAAATATTTAGATTTATCAAAGTTATTTAATATACTTATCTTTTCCATGTTTTTGTAAGTATCATCTTTTCAATATTTTTTTAAGTAAATTTTTTATTCCACCTCTTTCAATATTAAATAATTTATTAAAAAAATATGTTTCAATTGTAAAATTAGTAAGATTTCTAGTAAAGTTTGTCTCAGATCTTTCTGATATACCATGTATAGTTTTTAGAGAATTTAAAAAAAATATACATTTATTTTTTCCATATTTGTAAGTTTTAACTTTTTTTAAACAATCTCTATTTTTGACTTCAGCCTTACCTTCAAATAAAATTTTCTTATCTTCAGTGTCATAAATTTCCAGGTCCCCACCTTGGGAAGTATCATCATTATCACGTAGATAAAATAAACCTCCAAATATTTCTACAGGATTGTCAACGTGTGGACCTCTAACCTTAGATTTCTTACGCACATAGGTATTTATTCCAGGCTGACAATCAATAACAAATTTGTGATTATGATTTTCTCTACTCCTTACCTTTAAAAAATTTTCATCATTTTGATGTATCTTTAAAGAAGAAAATATTTTAGGATAATAATGGCTTAAGTCATCATGGAATATTTCTATTAAATCTAAAAAAAATTTTTTAGAGGTATGGTATTTAATAAAATCATACCAAATTGTTTTTTTAAAAATTTCTTCTTTCAGCAGATTTTCCGAGTTGATTTGCAATCTTACATTATTAAGATTTTTAAAATCATAATCTTTTTTTAAATAATTAATTATCAAATTATAATCTCTATATAATAAGTTATAAATTTTGTCAGAAAAGCATTTTTCAATAACAAAATATGGGTATGGATTTGAAAAATAAAATTTTTTATCAAAATTTTGTAAAATATTTAAATTAATCATAAATTTAATTCTATTTCATTAATTACATATTTGCTGTCTAAATTATTCAAAAATTTTTTTGAATGTTCATTACAATCTAAATTAAAACAAGGGTAACAATCCATTTTTGAATTTTGTTCAATTATGATATTATTATTGTATTTAAAAGCCTCTACTGGCAGAAAGCCTGAATGTATTACAAAACTTTTTTTACGAAAACAAGAAGCTAAATGATTAAAGAGGCCCTCATAAGTAACTATAAAATCACATTTTGAAATTACAAAAGCCACTTCTCTTAAATTTAAATTTAACATATTTTCACAATTGTTTAAGACCGGCTCTCCATATTTGCCTATTTGGATCCATTTAATATTTTTAAAATAGTCTACGATCGACTGCATACCTTCTATTTTCCACTCTTTATTTTTTGTAAAAGAAAGTTTGCTCGTTGATTGAATAAGTGAAAACTTTGATGGAAGATTAATTTTATCGTTAAATTTTTTTATTTCTTCATTAGTTAAAAAAAATTCATTTTCTATATTATTATAATCGAGATCTAAATTAAAATGTTCTGACATGGCATGAGCTAAATGTATTCTATTATTTGGATGAAAATATAGGAAATATTTTCTTAGATTTTCATGATTTTTTTTTGTAGCATGAACACTGTTAAATTCTTTAATTGATTTTCCATTTAAATTATTCAAAAAAAACCAAATAAAACTCTTGCTAGATATATAAAATAATTTTGAAATTCTAATGTTATTTAGAAATATTTCGCGATTATTTGTAAAGAGAAATATTTTCTTTTTTTTTTGAATAGAAATTTCTTTTATTATAGCTGTCATATAAACTAGTTCACCTACAGCTGAACCATTTCTATAAAGTACGATAATATTTTTTTTTTCTAAAATGTTATTAATTGATCCTGTAAAAAATTTGCTTAAAAAAAATATCAAAATTTTTTTAATAATCATTTATTTGAGAATTCAAGTTTTTTTAGGAAATCATTTGAAATATATCTTTTTTTAGAAGAATTCAAAAGATCATCCTTGCTTATAACATTATTTTTATATGCATTATTAAAAATCTTTACAAGGTAATCTATTACCTCATTATTTGGATGTTTTTTATAATAATTTCCAATGATTTCTTCATTGTATTTAAGCCCAATTATTTTTTTAAAATAATTACAAAATTTATTAAATTTTGAAGCATGTACTTCAAAATCAATTTTAAGACCTTCCTTCCATGGTTGTGTTTTTCTATTAGTTGTATGAAGCAAAACTGTTTCATAATTAATTTCATCTAAAGAATTATATTTTCTGTCTAATTTCTCCAAAGAACTATAACTTAAGAATTTGAGTTTAAATAAATCATCATAATCAATTTTTAAATCAAACAAATCTTTTAAGATTTTTTCAAAACTCCAAAATTTACTCTTTGGATTTAAAACCATCATTTCGGTTCTGGGTTTATTATCTATAAATGTGCAATATAATTTCTGATCATTTTTGATTTCATTTAAAATTGATATTGGGTTTTTAATTGCAAATATGTCTGGATCGATAATCATAATTGGACTTTTTGAGTCTGACAACTCTGGTATTAAAAATCTTAACAATGTAAAAGATTGTAAATCGTCTTTAAAAATTACTTTTTTACCTTTTCTTAAATATGATTTGCCAAAATATTTTGTTATTTCCTTATAATCTTCAACAAATACAATTTTTGAACTTAGGCCAAAGGAATTAAATGTCTCTGAGGAAACTTTTGCTGCAATTTCTTGAATTCTGTTGCTTTGTATGTAAATTTTCATAAATATAAATATTTAAACTTTAATGAAAATATTTCAAATTCTAAAAAGTTTTATCTTTTTATTTCTATCATTAAATACAATACTAAAGTGTTTTTTTATAAATAAAAAAAAAGCACAACTAGTTATTTTAAAGGAAAATAGTCCTAATCTTATTGATTTAAGATTAAAGATTTACCAAAAAGACAATATTAATAATTTCGTTAATTTTGTTAGAGCACAAAGCTTTTATGGAGGGATTAAGATTTATTTTAGTATCAATAACGTTATTTTTTTTAATCACATTTTTAATATTTTAGAATATCTAGAATCTCTTTCAGGCACAAGAAAAAATAAGATTAAGCAAAATTATATATTTTTGCTCTCTAAAATTTTAAAATTAATTCAAATTGAGAAGTTTCATTCGATTGATGATTATAGAAATATTCAAATATTCTCGAGAGCATGCAAACTTAGTGAGTCAAAATTATTTATTTACCAACATGCAAGGATATCACCAAGTCTCAGATATCAAAAAACATTAAAAGATTTGACATTCGAAAAATATTATGTGTGGAGCAATTATTTTAAAAAAAAACTAGTTCAATTTAACTATGAATATTCAAATAAAAATATTTCTGTTTTTAAAAAATTTTCAAATATTAAGAGTTATAAAAAAAATTATTTGCACAAAGAAATTTTAATTATACAGGAGGATTCAATAAAAAATAGTGTAATAATTAATTTAATTAAAAGAATAAAAAAAATTAAAAAAACAAATATATACTTTAAATTCAGACCCAATAATAGAATAGATCAAAATTTAAAAAGATTTTTGATAAAAAATAATGTTAATTGTTTTCATCAAGAAAATATTTATGAATTATTTAAAAAGTACAAAATTAATTATTTATTAGCTTCTAATTCCTCATTACTTTTAGAATCTAGCTATTTTTATATAATTCCGATTTTATTTTATGAAAAAAAACCAATTTTAAAAGATTATATTACTGATAGGATCGTATTTTCCTCGAAAGTAAATGATATCAAAAATGTGATTAATAAATCAAACAAACAAAAAAAAATTTTAATAAAAATAAGACAAAAGGTATGGTTTGAATAATGAGATATATTAATTTAAAATTTTTACTTTTGTGGCTTAAATATTCTCTCTCAAAATATTCGCGTTATAAATATTTGTTTAAATTTATTGTAGCAATTAAACCAAAATCTATTTTGGAAATAGGAGTATATAAAGGAAAAAGATCCTCAGAAATGATAGATTTAGCACAATCTTTAAATAAAAAAATTCAATTTTACGGTTTTGATTTATTTGAAAAAATTACAAAAAAAAAAATAAAAATAGAATTTAGCAAAAATCCATCAAGTAAAAAAGAAATTTTTAAAATGCTCTCTCAGTCATTTCCAAAATCAAAAATAAAGTTGATAAGAGGTAATACCATCACAACTTTAAAAAGATTTAAAACTAAAAAAAAATAGACTTTATTTTTGTTGATGGCGGTCACTCAGTAAAAACTATTAAAAAAGACTGGCAGAATGTAAAAAAATTGATTAATAAAAAAAGCATCGTTATTTTTGATGATTATTATAGTGATGATAAGATAAGTAGAAAATTTGGTTCAAAGCGAATTATTGATAATCTTGAAAAAAAATATGTAGCAAAAATCCTTCCCTCAAGTGATATTGTAAGTATTAAAAATAAAGAAATACTTAATTCTTTAGTTTTGGTAAAGATCAGATAATTTTTTTATTTCAACCTACACGGCCCCAAACAGTCATACTTTTTTTAGCTTTTTTTTCTTTATTTAGTTTTTTGTATTTTCTTACATGATTATCAGACATAATTTTCTTACTTTGCTCTTTATAAGCATAAGTTTCACTTTTGAACCAATTTTTTTCGTTAAATAATTTATTGTCAGAGTTAACAACTAAAATGTTAAATTTTTTTTTTTTAAAAAAATTATATATACTCTTTCTTCCACTTTCTACCATCCAAGCTTCCTCTTTAGACTTCAATTTTTTAGGAAAATGATAACTTAAAAAATCATTAGCATTGATAAGAAAATTTGTAGTTCTAAAATGTGGGTTAGGAAATAGTGGAAATAAAAAAGTATATTTTATAATTTTATAAAAATATTTAAAATAATTATCACCCTTAAATCTATATCTAGAATTTGATGATAAACTTTCATAAGACGCGGTTGAGACTATGATAGTTTTTGTTTTGTGATTTTTATAAAAGTATTTTAACCAATTGTCTTTCACTGGGTAAGAATGACCATTCATAAAAAAAATTAGGTAATTTTTGAATCTTTTAGCTACTCTTTTCAAGGTTCCAAAATCAAAATCATTTTTTTTTTCTGTATCTAAAAATTCTATATGTTTTGTCCCTTTCAATTTTTTTCTAAATTTAAGTATCTCACATTCTGACAAATTCTTGTAACAAATAAGAAGATCATGTTTAATTCCAGATTTGTATCTTTTATAATGGTACAAAAAATCTTTAAAGCATTTTTTAGGAACATATGGAGAGCAAAGATATACTGTAATAATTTTTTTTTTCATGTTAGTAAATATTATATTACTATCTTTTATGAAATATTTAGTATTTGTTTTCAAGCGAAGATTTAGACAAAAAACTCTTAATAACTTTCTTTATGTTAAAAGAGTAAAAAATATTTCTATATTGAATCTTTCTGGACCAATTCTTTATTTAATAGGTAATTTTTTATATTTTTTCTTAAGATCGAAAAAAGTAATTTTCATTTCTTGTGATGGCCTTGATTACCTTCATAGGGCAAAAAATTCTATTAATTTGTGGATGGGAGGTACAAGTTATAAAATACCTAATGAGTATAAAGAATATAGAAATAACTTTGTTTCAGCTAGCACAATATTTACAGACGAGTCTAGATTACTAACTTTTTTTCCTACTAATATTTCTTATAATAAAATAAATAGTAATTATAAATTTGTTTATGTTTCAGAAAATAGAAAAATTGAAAATCAAGACTCTTTAAAAATTTGGAAAAAAAATAAAGACAAAATTTTAAACAATCTTTCTTTAATTGATAATTTAGAATTTTGGAAAAAACTTATAGATATTAATAATGAAAGTGCTCAGAACTTTTATGTTGATATAAAATCTCTAATAAGGCTTGAGCTTGTTAGTACATTAAACAATACACTTAAGGATAAGTTTGTATTAGTAGGATCTAATTGGAAAAAAAACTATCCAAATGCATTAGAGACTAATTACTCTGATAAATTTATACGAGACCTTTATAGAGGTAACATATGTGTTGATTTTGGAAGTAAAAATAGTGAAAAATGTATTTACCCAAGAAGCTGCAAGATTGTTGAGAGTGGGGGGCTATTGTTCCAATCTATTCACAAAGATAGTAAAGAAATATTCAAAGATTTATTTAATAAAACTTGTTTTGTTTCTTTACAAGATATGGAGGAAAAAATTAACTTTTTTTTAAATAACTCAGATCAAATACAGAAACTTCTAATTTCACAACAAAAAAATTTTGAAAGTGATGATTTTAATTATAAAACAATAAAAAAAATAGAAAACTTTGTTGGTGGTATATGAAAAAAACTTT
>MDSZ01225983.1_pt1 | contig 15821 bp, 15 predicted proteins | sample 811201 | NCBI WGS metagenome assembly MDSZ01 (sample SAMN05326647, study PRJNA326480) | marine metagenome | isolation source: seawater | place: Indian Ocean: North | collected 2010
ACCAACTTTTATTACAGCAACACCACCAGCAAGCTTTGCTAATCTTTCTTGAAGTTTTTCTTTGTCATAGTCAGATGTAGTTTCATTGATTTCAGATCTAATTTGATTACATCTGGCTTCAATGTCAGATTTTTTACCTTCACCTGCAACTATTGTACTATTTTCTTTGTCAATTTTTACTTTTTTACATGAACCAAGATCTCCAATTTTGACGTTTTCTAATTTTATACCGAGATCTTCAGATATTACCTGACCTCCAGTTAAGATAGCTATATCTTCTAACATTGCTTTTCTTCTATCACCAAAACCAGGGGCTTTAACAGCAACAACTTTTAAACCACCTCTAAGCTTATTTACCACTAAAGTTGCTAAGGCCTCTCCCTCCACATCTTCAGAGATAATCATCAAAGGTCTATTTGCTTGGACTACTGACTCTAATAAAGGAACCATTGGTTGAAGATTAGTTAATTTTTTTTCAACTAATAAAACGAGTGGACTTTCTAACTCTGTTGTCATTTTTTCTGCATTCGTAACAAAATATGGTGATAAGTAACCTCTATCAAATTGCATACCTTCAACAACATCAAGTTCAGTTTCCACACCTTTTGCTTCTTCTACAGTTATTACTCCCTCATTCCCAACTTTTTGCATAGCTTTAGAAATCATATCACCTATAGATTTTTCGCCATTTGCTGAGATGGTTCCAACTTGAGCGACTTCCTCATTCGCTTTAACCTTTTTTGAAGATGTTTTTAATTTATTTATAACTTGTTCAACTGCTTTATCGATACCTCTTTTTATATCCATCGGGTTCATTCCAGCAGTTACATACTTCAGACCTTCGTTAACAATAGCCTGCGTTAATATCGTTGCGGTTGTAGTACCGTCACCAGCATTATCATTAGTTTTACTAGCAACTTCTTTAACCATTTGAGCTCCCATATTCTCGAACTTGTCCTCTAATTCAATTTCTTTCGCAACTGAAACACCATCTTTTGTTGTTCTTGGAGCGCCATATGATTTGTCCATAACTACATTTCTCCCTTTTGGACCTAAGGTTACTTTTACAGCATTTGCTAGCGTGTTCACTCCAGTAAGCATCTTACTTCGAGCTTCTGTATCAAATTTAATTATTTTTGCCATTCTATTCTCCTTTAACTATTTTTTACTCTTAGAAATTCCCATTATGTCAGACTCTTTCATTATACTATATTCTTTACCGTCAATTTTAACTTCAGTACCTGACCATTTTCCAAATAATACAATATCACCTTTTTTTACATCCATTGGAGCTATTTTCCCTTCTTCATTTCTAGCCCCTGGTCCAACCGCGACTACCTCTCCTTCTTGAGGTTTTTCCTTGGCCGTGTCTGGAATAATTATACCCCCTGCGGTTTTTTCTTCGCTATCTAAAACTTTAATAAGCACCCGGTCGTGTAGTGGTCTAAATTTCATAAGTATCTCCTATTTGTAGGATGATATGGTGAGTTTAAGTTAAATTTCAAGAGATGGAACAATAAATTAACCAAAAGAGCCTATATTGCTATATTTTACTATCTTTTCTATAAGGTATTAAAAGGACTAAAAAAATTGAAAAAATTAGATCACCTAGAAGATATTGCTCAAAACTATGACCTGTTTATCATAGATTTGTGGGGAGTAGTTCATAATGGGGTGGCTCCATTTAGAGGTGCTATGAAGGCAATAGAAGAGTTGCACATAAATAAAAAAAAATATTTTTTTTTGACTAATGCACCTAGGCCAGTGACCGATGTAAAAAATTTTTTGATCAAAAACATGAGAATTCCAGAACAGTTTTTAAAAAACATAGTATCCTCAGGTGAGGCAGCAATAAACTCAATCAAAAATTTTAATTATGGAAAATATTTTTTTCACTTAGGTCCAGAAAGAGATGGAACAATATATGCTGGTCTAGAAAATTTTAAAACCGATTTAAAAACTTGTGATTATATTCTATGCACAGGTCTATATGATAATATGATGGATGATTTAAAGTTCTATGAAAAATTGCTAAAAAACAGTTTGAATAAAAAAATGGTTTGTACAAATCCTGACCTGATAGTTGACAGAGGAAATATACAAGAATATTGCGCTGGTACAATTGCGCATACATTTGAAAAAATGGGCGGGCAAGTAGTTTATTTTGGAAAACCTTATAAAGAAATATATAAATTAATTTTAGAAGATAAAAAAAAACCCTTAATTATTGGAGATAACTTAAGGACCGATATTAAAGGCGCCAATTTATTAAATCAAGATTCATTATTTATAACAAATGGAGTTCACAAAAAAGAAATACAGAAAGCAAACAATATTTCTCAAATTTTAGAAAAGTATGGTGTTAAAACTAATTTTTTACAAAATGAACTTAGCTGGTAAATGAAAGTATTTTATAATTCATCACTAAAAAAAAGTATTTACAGAGATTCAGTCATTGCCATAGGCAATTTCGATGGTATACATGTCGGACATAAAAAGGTTCTTCAATCAGCTTTGAAAAAAGCAAAAGAAGCAAATAAAAAATTTGGACTTTTAACTTTTGAACCAATCCCCGTAATGTATTTTAATAAAAAAATTATTAATCACAGAATTGACTCTTTGAGTCAAAAATTACTTAATTTGAAAAAAGAAAAATTAGATTTTATTATAGTTCAAAAGTTTAATAAAAAATTTTCAAAAATTAATTATAAGGAATTTATATCAAAAATATTATTCCAAAAAATTGGATGTAAATATATTTATGTGAGTAAAAACTTTAAATTTGGTAATAAGAGGGAGGGAAATGTTAAGCATTTAATTGCTAATGAAAAAAAATATTCTTATAGGACAGTTGTAACCTCTGCTGTTAAACAAAATAAAAAAACAATATCTTCAACTAAAATTAGAGAATTAATTAAAAATGGAAATATTAGCCAAGCAAATAAATTACTCAACCGAAAATGGGAAGTAAGTGGCAAAGTTATAAGAGGCTCTAAACGAGGCAGAAAAATAGGTTTCCCAACATGTAACATTTTAATGAAGAATTACGTTTTACCAAAACTTGGAGTTTATGCTGTAAACGTAAAAATAAACAAAATCCTAAAAAAAGGAATTGCAAATGTCGGCTATCGACCAACTTTTAAAGGTAAAAAACTTTTATTGGAGGTAAATATATTTGGCATTAAAAAAAATCTATATAATAAACGTATTAATGTGATATTTAATAAGTTTATAAGGCCAGAAAAAAAATTTAAAGGTATTTTACAATTAAAAGATCAAATTAAAAAAGATATAAAATTAGCTAAATAGAAAATGTCAAAAGATAGTCTTCAGCTTCCCAAAACAGCTTTTTCGATGAAAGCTAATCTTCCAATTAAAGAGCCTGATATTTTAATGCAATGGGAAAAAACTGGACTTTATAAAAGACTGAGACAACAAGCAAAAGGTAAAGAAAAATTTATACTTCATGATGGCCCGCCATATGCAAATGGACATATACATATGGGTACAGCTTTAAATAAGATTTTAAAAGATATGATCACGCGTTTTCACCAGATGGACGGAAAAGACTCAATCTACGTACCTGGATGGGATTGCCATGGTTTACCGATTGAATGGAAAATTGAGGAAAAGTATAAGAAAGAAAAAAAAAACAAAGATGACGTTCCAATAAAAGATTTTAGAAAAGAATGCAGAGATTTTGCTAGCAAATGGATTGATATACACATTAAGGAATTTAAAAGATTGGGAGTAGTTGGAGATTTTGAAAATTATTACTCAACTATGAGCTTTAAAGCAGAAGCACAAATTGTTAGAGAACTTGGAAAATTTCTTTTAGACAAAAGCTTATATCAAGGATTTAAACCCGTTTTGTGGTCAACAGTTGAAAAGACCGCGCTGGCAGATGCTGAAGTAGAATATCTTGATCATGTATCTAATACTATTTATGCAGCTTTTAATGTCAAAAAAACTGAGAAAGAATTTTTAAAAAATTCTAGCATAATTATATGGACAACGACCCCATGGACTATTCCAGCAAATAAAGCCTTAGCATACAATAGCCACTTAGATTACTCATTAGTAGAAATAGATAAACAAGAAACTTTTAATAATAAAAAAGTCGTAGTTGCTTCAGATTTGTTAGATAAATTTGTAAACGCTTGTAAAATAAAAAATTATAAAAAAATAAAAACTTTTAGTGGAAAAGAATTAAAAGGAACATTCTGTTCACACCCATTCAAAAACTTGGGATTTAAATATGATATTCCTCTATTGGATGCAAATTTTGTGAATTTGGAACAAGGAACTGGTATTGTTCATTGCGCCCCAAGCCATGGCCCTGACGATTATAATTTATGTTTACAAAACAATATACCTTCTAAATACACAGTAGATGATAGCGGCAAATATACGAAAGAAATTCCTTTTTTTGAAAATCTTCATATTTTTAAGGCGGATAAAGAAATCATACAAAAATTAAAAGATGAAAAAATGCTTTTGTCATCAGATACTTTACAACATAGTTACCCACACTCCTGGAGGTCAAAGGCACCTTTAATTTATAGAGCTACACCTCAGTGGTTTATCTCCATGGAGAAACAATCGCTTAGAAAAAAAGCAATTAATTCTATTAATGAAACAATTTTTTATCCCAACAAAGGCAAAGAGAGATTGATGTCAATGATAGAGGGTAGACCAGATTGGTGTGTATCAAGGCAAAGAGTTTGGGGAGTGCCCTTACCAATATTTATTAATAAAAAAACAAACGAACCCTTAAGAGATGAGAAAGTAATAAGTAGAATTGCTGAGATTTATGAAAAAGAAGGCTCAGATTGTTGGTTCACTGACGATCCAAAAAGATTTTTAGGAAAGGATTATGAAACAAAAGATTATGTGCAATTAAAAGACATTGTAGAGGTTTGGTTTGATAGTGGTTCGACCCATAGTTTTGTTTTAGAGCCAAGAAAGGATCTCAAATGGCCGGCAGACATGTACCTAGAGGGTTCCGATCAACATCGAGGCTGGTTTCACTCGTCACTTTTAGAGTCTTGCGGCACTAGAGGAAAAGCTCCTTTCAAAAGCATTTTATCACATGGATTTGTTGTTGATGGAAAAGGTATGAAAATGTCTAAATCAGCCGGGAATGTAATATCTCCAGAGGATATACTAAAAAATTTTGGCGCTGATATTTTAAGAGTATGGGTGTCAGCTTCAGACTATGCTGAAGACTTAAGGATCGATAAGACTATACTCAGCCAACATGCCGAGTCTTATAGAAAAATAAGAAATACGTTTAGATTTATATTGGGCAACATACAAGATAATTTTCAAAAGGTAGATTTTTCAAAAATTAAAATAAAAGATTTGCCAGAATTAGAAAGATATATATTACACAAAATCTTTGTTTTAGAACAAGATTATAAAGAAAACTTAAAAAATTATAATTTTCATAAGATGTATAAAGACCTACTTAATTTTTGTACATTAGACTTATCATCTTTTTATTTTGATATAAGAAAAGACGTGCTTTATTGCGATAGCCTAAAATCGAAGAAAAGAGTAGATTGTGTTAAAGTTTTAAATATTTTATTAGAATGTTTGTTGAGATGGTTTGCCCCAATTCTCGTTTTTACAACCGAGGAAATCAATAATCTGATTGATAAAAGCAAAACTAGTATACACGAGAAACAATTTCCTAAAATTAATCAATCATTTAAAGATGATTTATTAGCAGAAAAATGGAAAAATCTTTACAAAATAAAACAAGATGCAAATATTGCTATAGAGGAAAAAAGGTCTAATAAAGAAATCGGCTCAAGTTTAGAAGCTGAAATCGAGATATATACCGATGATAAAAACCATAAAATATTAAAAGAATTGGACTTAGCAGAATATTTTATTACATCAAAGGCAAGCCTTTTTCAAAACGAGGAAAAAAATAAAGAAACTTTAATAAAAGTTAAAAAATCAGCAGGAGAAAAATGCCCAAGATGTTGGAAAATTCTAGAAAAAAAGTGTGCTAGATGTGAAGAGTTTTTGTAATCTATAAATGAGAATAATTAAACAAAATTTTATATTTTTAATATTTATTTCAATATTTTTTTTAATAGATCGATATTCAAAAAATGAAATTTTAAACATACTTCAAAATGAAAAATACCTTTTTATAAATGATTTTCTAAATTTAAATTTAGTTTTTAACACTGGAATTGGTTTTGGTCTCTTTAGTTTAGAATCAGGATTTTTATATCATTTAATATCGTTTTTAATATTTTTAATAATATTAGTTTTATTATTTTTAATGATTAAATCCAATTCGATTGAAAAATTCTTCTTTTCACTTATTATTGGCGGCGCTGTAGGCAACCTATATGATAGGATTATTTTTAAGGCTGTGCCAGATTTTATAGATTTCCATTATAACGATTTTCATTGGTTTACTTTTAATGCTGCAGATATTTTTATATCTTTGGGTATTATATTTATGTTAATAAATGAAATTGTTTTTAAAAATAAAAAATGAAAAATAAAATTATCATTATATTTCTTTTATTAACGTCTTGTGGATCATTTAGCGATGCAGGAAAAGCTTTAAGGAATGAAAAAACTGTTACAACTGATGAATTTTTAATTGAACGGAGAGGACCATTATCGATCCCTCCAAACATGAATGAGTTACCTAAACCAAAAACAAAAACTAATACTTCCACTAACAGCGAAGATACAGTTTTTGGGTCAGATATTAAAAAAAGTAAATCAGGTGCTAATTCCTCTTTAGAAAACATATTTTTAGAGGAAATGAAAAAAAATTAATGTCAAAAAAAAAGAATATTAGTTTTGAAACCTATATTCCCCAAGGACGATTTGAAAAAAGTAAAATTTTAAATCAAAATAAAACAAAAATTTACAAATCTTTAGAAAATAAAAAAAGAGAAATTGAATTTAAAAAAAATATTTTTCATTCGTTCGGAAGAAATTTCAGACTCAATGTTAATCTCAAAAAATTAAAAAAATTTAATAAGTTTAAAAGAATAATTGTAATTGGAATGGGTGGGTCAATCTTAGGTACTGCTGCCGTAAAAAATTTTTTAAGTGAAAAAATTAAGAAAGAAATAATTCTAATAGACAATATAGATATTTTGACAATTTCTAAAATTAATAAAATAAAAAAATTAAAAAATTCATTTTTTTTCCTTATATCAAAATCTGGAAATACTTTAGAGGTTTTATCGATAATAAACTTCTTAAATAAAAAAGCTAATTTTAATCAAAGCAATACACTTGTAATAACTGAAAATAAAAAAAATCAATTGAATTATTTTGCAAAAAATCTCAAGATTAAAGTCATTCATCATAGAAATTATATAGGTGGGCGGTACTCTGTTTTTTCTGAAACAGCATTACTACCTTTGTATTTTATGGGTATCAATATTGTAAAATTGAAAAAAAATATTTTAAGATTTTTCAAAAAAGAAAAGTCTTTACTTGTTAATAACGTAGTAAGTTTATTAAAAATTTATGGATCAAAAAATATTAACTCCCTTGTTCTTTTAAATTATTGCCCACAGTTGAGTAGCTTTCTATTATGGTGCCAACAACTAATCGCTGAAAGTCTAGGAAAAAAAGGAAAAGGGCTAATTCCTATAATATCAACTGGTCCTCGAGACCATCACAGTTTGCTCCAGTTATACTTAGATGGTCCAAAAGATAAATTTTTTTATATTTTTTCCTTAAAAGAGGACAAAAGATTAAGTGGCAAAAAAGGTCACTTTAAGGAAATACTTAATCACTCTAACATTGATAGAGTTTTGCAAAGTCAAAAAAAAGCAATTATCACTATTTTAAAGGAGAAAAAAATACCTTTTATTTCAATAGAAATGCGAGAAAAGAATGAGGAGACCATTGGAGAGTTGTTTTCTTATTTCATACTCGAAACAATATTAATCTCAGAGTCGTTAAGAATAAATCCTTTTAATCAGCCCGCTGTTGAGCAAATAAAAATTCTAACGAAAAAAAATCTATTTAAAAAAAACCAAAAATAATTTGAGATCTACCATAGAATTTTAATAATTCTATATTCATTACCTCATCTAGTTTATCATCACATTTTTTTTCCCTATGTATAATAATTAAATGTTTATCCTTTAAAATTTTTTTATTTTTTATAAGTTTTAAATTTTGAACATAGGAAATATCTTTATATGGCGGATCTAAAAATACAATATCGAATTGAATTTCTGAACTTTTTTTATCTATGAAATTTTTTATATCCATGTAGTTTATCTCAGCCTTATGAGTAATTTTTAAATTGTTAATATTTTTTTTTAAAACCATAACTGCATCTTTATCTTTTTCTACAAATACAACTTTATTTACATTCCTTGATAAACACTCTATTCCAAAAGATCCAAAACCAGAATATAAGTCCAAAATATTAACTTTTTCAAAATCATTAACGCTATTTTTTTTGTGAGTAATAATATTAAAAATATTTTCTCTTACAAAATCTCTTAATGGCCGGGTTTTTTGTGAACTATTAAAAAAAATTTTTTTACCACGCAACTTTCCACCTATTATCCTCATTATTTGTTAATTACCCTCCAACCAATATCTTTCCTGAAAAAACCACCTTGCCAATTAATTTTATTTATTGTTTTAATTATTTTCCTTCTGATCTCCTTAAAGCTATTTCCTTTTGCGACAATATTTAAAACTCTTCCACCGTTAGAATAAATCTTATTTAATATTCTCTTTGTGCCTGCATGGTAAATAAATAATTTTTTGTTTTCATTAATATTTTTTAAATCGATATGTTTATTTTTTTCATAGTTTCCAGGATAACCTTTGGAACATAAAACTATTGTCATACACTTATTTTTTTCCCATCTCAGCCTAAGTTGATTAAGCTTGTCATTTATTGAATAGTTTATTACTTTTAAAAAATCTGTTTTTAGTCTTGAAACTATAACTTGACATTCGGGATCTCCCATCCTTACGTTGTATTCAATTAAGAAAGGATTCCCTTTTTTAATCATTAATCCAGCATACAAAAATCCTCTGTAAAATTGATTTTGGTCTTTCAAAGCTTTAATTGTAGGTTTAACAATTCTATCAATAATTTTTTTTTCTAACTTTTTATCTATTATTGGAGCAGGGGAATAAGCACCCATGCCCCCTGTATTTGGCCCTTTTTCATTTTCTCCGACTTTCTTGTGGTCTTGTGCTGTACCAAAATTTAAATAGTTTTTTTTATCAACAACCAAAAAATAACTTGCTTCTTCACCCTCCAAAAATTCTTCAAGAACTAGTTTTTTGGAACTTTTAAATTTTCCTTTAAAAATCTCCCTAGAAACATCAAATGCTTTTTTTTTATCCTTACAAATTATGACACCCTTACCTGCAGCTAACCCATCAGCTTTCACAACAACAGGTAAATTAAATTTTTTTATTGATTTTCTAAAATCTTTGTCATTTTTACAAATTGCAAATTTTGCAGTGGGAATTTTATATTTTTTACAAATTAATTTCATAAATGCCTTCGAACCTTCAAGCTGAGATGCGAATTTATTAGGTCCAAAAACCTTAACTTTATTTTTTTCTAAAAAGTCAACAACTCCATTAACCAAAGGTTCTTCTGGACCTACAATAACTAATTCAATGCTATATTTTTTTATAGTTTTTAACAGAGATTTAAAGTCGTTAAAGTCAGTTTTTATATTTGTGGCAAAATTTGAAGTCCCAGCATTTCCAGGTATACAATAGACATTTTTAATATTATTAGAGTCCTTAAGTTTTTTACATAAGGCATGTTCTCGCCCACCGCTACCAATTAAAGCAATATTCATATTTTCAGATTTGGTATATATAGTATTTTAATTATGGCTGAAATAAAAGCAAAGTTAAAATATTTAGCTAACAGGTTTGAAATTATAAAAAATGGAGATCACGTTGAGTGCGCTGTTTCTAGAAAAAAAATTCCATTGAATAAACTTAATTATTGGAATGTTGAGCTACAAGAGGCTTATTTTTCACCAATCGAGGTAGAGAAGAGATATAGAGAAATTATTTTAAAAAATAAAAAAGTTTAAATATTTATTTCCACCTATTATGAGTTAAAATCCATTGGCTTGGATCTCTTTCAATTAATTTTTCAATTATTTTATTAATTTCTAAAGATAAGATATCCTTCCTATTACTTTCTTGTACATCCATTTTAATAGGTTTTAAAATTTCCATCTCAAAAGTATCATCTTTTTTCCTTGAAATATAAATTGGAACAATATTACATTTAAATTTATTTGATAGTTGAGCGGGTAAAGTGGTTGTGTGTGCTCCCTCTCCAAAAAAAGGTATTCTTGGACCTTCACTAACCCTTTGATCAACCATTAAAGCTATACTGTAGTTTTTTTGCATATAGGCAATTGCTTCTTTTACACCGCTAATTCCTTTTTTAATTTGATTATTACAAACATAAGATTTTCTGACATATTCCATATATGGATTTAAGAAAAAATTGTTCAATGGCCGGTAAATTGTTGCAAGTTTAATATTTGCTTTTACCAGCTCCATTGACATTAATTCATAATTTGCAAAATGGCCCGATATAAATATAGACGGTCTATTATTATTTTTTAATTCATCAATAAATTCTAAATTTTTAATTTTAATATGATTAGAACTTTTTTTGAAAGAATTTAAATGTGCATATTCTATAAAAGTTTTCCCGTAATTAGACCACATTTTGTTTATTAAATTTTCTTTGACGTTATCATCTAAATTTGGAATTATTTTTTCTAAATTTTTGACTATAATATTTTTTGATTTAAATATATTTCCGAATAAAATAAATAATTTTGAAAACATAATTCTACTGAGTTTTAAACCAACAATTTTCGATATTAAAAAAAAAGAATAAATTAAAAAAGATTGAAAAAAATAATTTATATTCTTAATCATATTTTTTTTAACAACTCCTTTTCAAATTTTTTTGAGTTTGATATTTTCAAAGCAACAGAAATATAATATATATTTTTAATTCCTAGTTTTTTTATTCTAAAAAAATCTTTTTCTGTTGTCACTAGACTCAAACCTTTTTTTTTAGCTATTTCTTTTAAATTGTTTAATTCATCTATTTTATATTTATAATGATCAGGAAAAGAAACCTTAGTATCCACAATAAATTTATTTCGATTTAAAATTTCAAAAAATGAATCGGGATTACCTATTCCAGCAAATGCCAACAACTTTTTTTTCTTAAGTTTTTTAAAGCTCTCTATTTCATAATTTGAATAAAAAACTTTTATTCTTTTAGATTGTTTTTTAATTTTTCTCTCAAAAGCTATATTCCTCTTACCATTTATAACAACTATATCTTCTCGATTGAGACTTAAAAGAGGTTCTCGCAAAGGTCCAGCTGGTAACAAGAAACCATTTCCGGCTAAATCCAATGAATTGAAACAAACAATATTTAATTTTTTTTTTATTGATACATCTTGTAATCCATCATCCATAACTATTACATCATGTTTTGATCTTTTCGCTTTAATAATTGCAGAAATTCTTTTTTTGTGAGTTATTAATTTTTTTATTTTTGATTTTGTTAGATCTATCTCATCAGCTTGTGATCTATAGTATTTTCTTACTAATACTGGATTATAATTATTTTTTTTTAAAAGATTAAATACATAAATACTTAAAGGTGTTTTCCCCGTACCTCCAACATAAATGTTTCCGACACAAACTATTGGGATCTTAAAATTTTCACCTTGTATTATAATTCTTTTTAAAAAATAAATTATCAAGGTTATTAATGAAAATGGAAATAATATTAAAGAAATGAGATTTACTTTAGACCAAAATTTGGGTTTTAGAATTTTCATTTTTACAATTCCATTATTTCATTAATCGATGAAGATAATATTTTTTCACCATAACGACTTAATTCAGTAATATCTTTAGTGTTTATTGTCGAGTTTTGATCAAAATTCTTTAATAATCTTTCAGTTAAATCATTTTCATTATTAATCTCATAAGCAATTCCTTTGTTTTTAAGATAATCGTATATTTCTAAAAAATTTGAAACATAAGGCCCATGAAAAATTTTACAGCCAAATTTTGCTGGTTCGATAGGATTTTGACCGCCATCTTTAATCAGTTTTTTTAATAAAGATTTTCCCATAAAAATATTTTTACATAAACTAAAATATTTAGACATCTCACCTATTGTATTTACAATTAATATTTCAGATTCTTTTAAAATATCTTTATCACTATTTATTACTTGAGCTTTTAAGTTTAAAGACTGACATATCGGTAAAATATCTTTTGATTTAGAAATATGACGAGGAATTAAAATAGTTAAAATATTTTTACCTTTATTTTTAAGATTTAAATGCGTATTTAATATCACCTTTTCTTCACCAGGATGAATACTAGCTGCACACCACACATTACGATTATTTAAAATTAATTTTATCCGACTGTCTTGGATAGTCTCTAGAACAGTAGAACAAAATTTAATATTACCTAGATACTTAACATTTTTTGCCCCAAGTTTTTTTAAGTTTATTTCTGACTCTTTACTTGCGGCCAAACATAAGTCATAAAGACTAAAAATTTTTTTTGATATCTTGGGAAATTTGTTCCATCTATAAAATGTTTTATTTGTTATTCTACCATTTAAAAGTATTACCGGTATGTTTCTTTTAGATATTTCTAACATATAATTAGGCCACACCTCGGACTCAACGAAGATTACTAATTTAGGGCTCCAGTACGACAAAAATTTTTTGACAAGAAACAAAACATCTAATGGTAAAAAAAGATGTTTAAAATTATCAGTGTCAGCAATTTCATTTTTGATAAGCTTACTAGAACTTAATGTGGTAGAAGTTAGTAATATAAATATGTTTTTGTTTTTTCTTTTAATTTCTTTAATAATTGGGAAAATACTATTAACTTCACCTATACTTGCAGCATGTATCCAAAATACTTCTTTATTTTCTGGTAGACCATTATTTGTTATAGAAATTTTTTCTTTAAATCTTATTTTATCTTCCTTATTAAGATATTTTCTAAAGTAGATTATTAGTATAAAAACTGGAAACAAAATGGTTGTCAAAACTCTATAAAACAGAAACATAATTTTTTATTTTAATTGTTTTTCGTAGAGTAACTTATAATAATCACAATTTTTAATAAGTTCTTCGTGACTTCCAGAGTCTATTAAATTGCCTTTCTTTATTACAAAAATCTTATCAGCGTTATGTATAGTAGATAACCTGTGTGCGATTACTAAAGTCGTTTTATTTTTGGTTAAATTTTTTATTGCATTTTGAACTATTTCCTCTGACTCGGCATCTAAAGATGATGTAGCTTCGTCTAATAATATAATTGGTGATTTCTTTAAAATTGCACGTGCTATTGAAAGCCTCTGCTTTTGGCCGCCTGAAAGCCTTACTCCATTTTCTCCGATTAAAGTATCATATTTGTTAGGCAAGTCTTTTACAAACTCTTCAGCGGCTGCAAATTCACAAGACTCCAAAAATTCTTGTTCCGTAGCTTTTGGATTAGCGTACATAATATTATCTCTCACCGAACTATCAAAAAGGATAACATCTTGACTGACTAATGAAATTGATTTTCTCAGTGAAATTAAATTTACTTTTTTTGTATTTTGATCATCAATAAAAATCTCACCATTTTGCGGATCATAAAATCTTGGCAATAAGTTTATAATTGTGCTTTTTCCAGCACCACTATGACCCACAAAAGCTGCCATAGTTCCACCATCAATTTTTAAATTAATATTTTTAATAGCCTTGTCGTTAGAATTTTCATATTTAAAGCTAACATTAGAAAATTTAATTTCACCGCCATCTGTTTTTAAATCAGGTAAATTGGTGTCATTTTTAATCTCTATTGGTTGATCAATCACATTATAAATTCTTTTCGCTCCTGCAGCACCTGAAAATACTACCATGTTAATTGTAGCGAGGGACCTTATAGGTTGATAAGAAAGCATCATTGCAGCTAAAAAAGAAAAGAATTGATTTACTTGTAATTCACCTGAGGAAATCAAATTCCCAGAAAAAAATATAAATCCTGCAATCATAAAACCAGTTAATATTTCCATCAAAGGAGTAGCTCTAATGATTATAGATGATATTTTTGCCGCTTTATTTACCATCTCTGAAATAATATTTTTTGATTTTATGTACTCCGACTCTTCTTTTTGATAAATTCTTATCATTTTTGATGCCTTTAAAATTTCAGATAAATGCGCGGTAAGCCTTCCTGAAATTTCCCCAGCTTCTGATACAGCTTTTCCTATACGCTTTCCTAACGATTTTGCCAAACCAGCAGCTAATGGCATCATGATCAACGCAAATAAAGTAAGTTTCCAATTTTGATAAATCATAACTCCAACTAATGCTATAAGAGTTAAAGTGTCTTTCATTGAATTTAATACACCAGTGCTGACCAATGAATTAACTTGACCAGCATCAAAACTTATATTTGATATAAACTTACCTGAGTGTTTTTTTTCTATTGAAGCGACATCGGTCTCAAGAATATATTTTGCAACTTTTGTTTGTAATTCACCTGAAATTTCTTGTCCTGTTTTTATCAACTGAATTCTTGCAATATATAAACAAATTCCTTTTGCTGAAAATGCGAGCACTATTGCCAAAGGTATAGCCCATGCATATGTTTGATTATTTTCAATAAATATTTTTTTTACCGCAGGGTCTAAGAGCCAAGCTATTGCTGAGGTGCTCCCTGAGACTATTAAAGATAAAAATAAAGATAAAAAAATCCTATTTAAATATCTATTAATATGTTCTCTATATAATCTTTTTAAAATTTTCTTAAGTTCATCAAATTTCATTTTAGAGTGAAACGGTTAAAAAAGTTAAAAATAAATAAAATCCTGAAAAATTATTTACTTTAAAAGCATTAAAGCATGTTTTCGGCTTGTCCTTATGAAAACTTAATATTTGGTAAAACAAGGTTAATAGAAAAGCTGAGAATGGAATTATAAAATAAACCGTATTTGTTTTAGAAAAAAAAAATAAAAGAAGAATAAGAAAACTTATAAAATAGCAAATAAAGACAAATTTTTTTAACATTGATTTAAATTTTATTGATGTTGACTTAACTCCTATAATTTCATCATCTACTATATCTTGAGCACCATAAATTGTGTCATAACCCAATGTCCAAAATATGGCCGCTAAATAAATCAAAAATATGTCTACGTTTAAAAATCCAGTTACGGACGTCCAAGCCATAATTATCCCCCAATTGAAGGTCAATCCCAAAAAAAGTTGAGGCCAATATGTTATTCTTTTCATAAAAGGATAAGAAAAAGCTAATAACATCGAACCTAAGCCAAGGACAATTGTTAAAAAATTAAACTGGATTAATACCAAAAAGGCTACTCCACAAAGTGTTAAAACATAAAATAACGCTCTCTCTACGGAGATTAAATTTGAAGCCAGCGGTCTATTTTTTGTTCGTTTCACTTTTTTATCCAAATTTTTATCTACAATGTCGTTAACTATACATCCAGCACTTCTCATTAAAACTGAACCTAAAAAAAACAAAAGAATATAAAATAAAAAAATTTCTATATTTTTATTAAAAGAGTATGCATAAGCTAAGCCCCAACTACATGGCCAAAATAACAATAAATAACCTATAGGCCTGTTTAATCTTGTAAGATCAATGAATATTTTTAAATCTTTCATTTAAATATGACTTGTAAATATCAAAGGTAATATACATAATCAATTTGATTCGTTATGGATATTGATTAC
>MDSZ01059193.1_pt1 | contig 15816 bp, 13 predicted proteins | sample 811201 | NCBI WGS metagenome assembly MDSZ01 (sample SAMN05326647, study PRJNA326480) | marine metagenome | isolation source: seawater | place: Indian Ocean: North | collected 2010
AACAGGAATATCAATATCCACCACAATAGGATAAATTATGTTCTTATAGATAGAACTGTACTCTATCCAATACCCATACGTGAGATGTCTGTTAGAACGATAACCTTGCATGAAAGTCCATCAAAATCTGAGATTTAGTAGGTATTATTTATCATTCTTAATTAAATGATACAATGTTCTTACATGAACTCCTGTAGCTCCGTGTGCGACAGTTGCATTTGTAGAAGCACCCCATGCAGTTCCAGCAATGTCTAGGTGTGCCCAAGGATATTGTTCAGCATCTTTATCATCACTCATTTTTGGAACAAATTGTTTTAGGAATGCGGCAGCAGTGTTAGATCCTCCCCATCGAGATGTTCCTAAATTTCTAACATCAGCAATTTTTGATCCAGTCATTTCTTTTTCAAATGCAGGTAGTAATGGCATTGGCCAAGCTAGCTCGTCAACTTGTGCCCCCATTGCACGGATTTTTTCAAGTAATTCATCATTATTTGACCAAAGACCACTTGCTTCGTGCCCTAAAGCGACAACACAAGCACCAGTTAGTGTAGCTAAGTCAATTATGAATTTTGGATTAAATTCTCCAGATTTCCATAATCCATCAGCTAATACATTTCTTCCTTCAGCATCAGTGTTTAGAACTTCGATTGTTTTTCCAGAATATGTTGTAATTACGTCCCCAGGTCTGTAAGCATTAGCACTAGGCATATTTTCTGCCATACAAGAAATACCGATGATATGTTCAGAATGCCCATTGGCATGTAGTGCTTGCATTAGCCCAAAAACAGTTGCAGAGCCATGCATGTCATATTTCATTTCATCCATACTTGCTCCAGGTTTAAGTGAAATTCCGCCCGTGTCAAATGTAATACCTTTACCAACAATTATCGGGGGGTTTCCCTTACCTTTTGCTGGTTTATTGATTTCAAAAATAACCATGCAAGGTTTTCTACTACTTCCTTTTCCAACATTTTCAAGACCACCCATTTTATTTTCAAGAATACCTTCCCAATCAATTACAGTAAGTGAAACATTCTTTTTTCCTTTAGCCCATTCTTTTGCCATATTTGCATAAGCCATTGGATATAGATCATTTGGAGGTGCATTACCTAAGTCTCTAGCTAGATGTACACCAGTTGCAATATTTTGACTCTCTTCACATAATTCACTCAATGATTTTACATTTTTTGGAGTACATTGAACATGTAAATTATAAGGTGAATCATCATTATCATCATCATCGTTTTTTGAGAGATATTTATCATATTTATAATCTCTAAGAATCATACCCTCTACAAATGCATTCATTGTATCTAATTTCCAATCTGATGAAAATCTCAAAGTAAGTGTTTTACCATGTTTTTTGTTAAGTTTAGCAAATAATTTAGCACCTGTGTCTCTAGCAATTTTTGTTGTAATTTTATCTTTTTTACCTAATCCAACAATTACAGCTTTGTTGCCCCCACCGAATACATTCATAGTTTCTTCCGATTTTCCAGTAAAATCTTCACTACTTAGAATCTTTTTAATTAATGTTCTTGTTAGTCTATCAGCATCATTCATTGTTTTACTTGGGGGTTTTTCACAACCCTCAAAACAAGGTAAAATTAAAGTCCCGTTTAGAGATGAAATTTCTTCTACTTGTATTTTCATTGTATCACTTGATGGGTCCATCAAGTTCGACTATTCAAAGTCGGCGATTAATATCGTCTTCTATTCCAACTGGCCGCTAATAAAAATACAAGAATTATGGCTGTCGGGTCAAAAATTAATGACCCACCAAGAAAGCTATCTTCTTTCTCAGAAAAGATATAAATTAAATCATCAGAAATATTTTCATTAACCCATTGAGATGAATCAATAACACGTTTTTGATAATATAATTCAAAATTGCCGCTTTCAATTAATGTTAGGTTAGATGCATCTAATTTCACATTTGAACTATTGGTAGCATTTACTGAAAAATTGCTTGAACTCCACAATATTGCACCAGAGTCATCAACATATTGTATTGTAGCATTAGAAGTAGTTGCATGACCTAAATTTTTAACGTTTAGATTGATTTCTACACCCTCATTAATTTCCATTGAAGTGACATTTAATCTGGCTCTCCAATACCATACATTATCGATTAAATATCTCATAACATCCATTTCTTCACCAAGTCGTTCATCTAAGGATTCAAAAGAGCCAGGAACAAATTGCTCATCATCGGTTTCGAAGGTGAAAGTAGGGAAACCCATAACTCCGTAACCATAGTCACGGCTAGTTCCACAGTTTGGATACAAACCTTGGTTTGCATTTTGAATTGGGATGTCTGAGATATTAGCATGAACGTCATCGCGAATATGATGGAACAACTCCCAATCTGATGGTTGCTCAGGCCATTTACCCCAGGGATACAGCATTATCCAAACTCCAGTATGCATTGTTACATAGAGATCTGCATCTGGAACGACAGTATTCATATAAATCGAATTAGCAAGAGTTTCAGATTCACTAAATGCACTACTTCCAGGTTGTGTAGTTGGACATGTATTCCAATAATGGTCATAGTTACGATTCAAATCTACTTGGTTGATATTCCAGCGGGTATCAAAGTCATTACCATCTGGGTTTAACATTATTAGAATGTGCACTTCCGAATTTTGCAACACTCGAATTGCTTCTTCATTTCCCTCTACCCAGCCATTGATGTACCATTTTGCTGATAGCCATGCAAGAGCAGTACCTAGGTATTCATTGCCGTGGTGGCCTCCATCGATGTATATGATTTCTTTAGGGCTTCCATCCGCCTTTGTTTCCAAAGACCAATCAGACAATCTAACAACCCAGAGGCTCTTCCCAAGTTCTGATTTACCAACATCAGCCAAATCAACAATGTCTGGGTGTTCGTCTGCCCATTCATTTACTTCAAGTGTCATAGCAGCCCAAGTCATGTGAACGTGATTATCAATTGGTTCACCAGGCCATGAACTTTCAGCCATATTGACATTTGAAAATAATGAAGCAGAAATAAAAAAAGAAAGAAGAATGATACATCTTAATTTCATATTTTCACCTATTGTTCATTTACCCATTTTTCATATTCAATATTTGCATTTGCTGGTATTCTCATTATGCATGGCACCTCGTATGGGTGTAATTCTTTAATTCTGTTTTCAACCTCATCTATTTTACTTTTTTCAAATTTTATTAAACTAACAGTTTCATTTTCTTTAATTAGTTTATTTTTCCAATTATAAATACTATTAACAGGGAAAAAATTAGCGCAGGAGATTAATTTTTCATTTAATAATGATTTACAAAGCTCTTCCGCGTCATTTTTATTTGCATGGGTTACGTATAACAAACCTAGTCCCATGTTTATCTGCTAAAGGTGTAACTACAATGTAATTTTGGTTTGTTAATAGTTATTATTCAATAATGACTCGGGTGCACATGGCCAGTGAAGATGAAGCCGTAGAATCTATTGAAGAAGAGGTAGATTATTCAAAATGGACTGATGAACAATTAGTTGAAGCAGGTTGGACAGCACAACAAGTCGTTGATTTAAGGTTAGAAAACACAGAAGCAGAAGCAACTGAGGACGAACCAGAAGCAGAAGCAGAAGCAACTGAGGAAGAACCAGAAGTAGAAGCAGAAGTAACTGAGGAAGAACCAGAAGTAGAAGCAGAAGTAACTGAGGAAGAACCAGAAGTAGAAGATGATGAAGAAGCATTTGAAGTTAGATTAGTTGGAGGATTATCGGTACTCAGAGATAGTCATGATCCGTTATATGTTATGCAGGCGATTACAAATCTTGCATCTACCGCGGTGATTGCTTGGACAATGATTTCATTACTTCTAGGATGGAAAAATAATGAACCCGCAAACAATGGTTGGTGGGTTTTAATTGCATTAATCTTAGGGATAGCCGTTTTATTAGTCGTTATTTTAGAGGCTTTCTTGAGTCATGATAGGGAATTAAAACAGAAATTATCTAGATTTTCACGTTGGACACAATATTTCATGACAGCGTGGTTAGTCGGCTTATTTATTTGGGTTTCAGGAGATAATGGACCTGATTTAAGAGGGGCAGAACCACTGCTTGAAATGTCAGTAATTTGGGTATTATTATTTGTAATAATTGAATTTGTGAATAGATTTAGATTAGGAAAAATGGAATGGAAGGGCGGACGAGATTTACTAACATTAATGCAATCAAGTGTTAGTGGATTAACTAGTGTTGTTACTGGTTCTGAAATAAATCAAATGAAAGCATCGAGTCGTTCAGTAATGGAAGGAATTCGTTGGGTTTTAGATTTCTTTAGTTTGTTATTTTTCATGACAATTGTGATTTTAACTACAGGCTCAACTGTTACAACTATGGAAGAAGCACTTAGTTTCCTTCCAATGGGTTTAGATTCTCATGGCATAGATGTAATTGTTAAACCTGCATTATGGCTTGGATCAATATATTTACTGATCTTTTTGGCACACACATGGTTAAGGATTCGTCCAGAAGAATTAGAATCATAATACCATTGGTGTTTTAATGATTAAAATTAGAAAAATACTAAGTAAAAGAGCAAAAATAATTTTTCTTAGATTGTTTGCTCTATGGGTTGTTGTTGTTTTATCAATTCAAGTTGTGGCACCTAATCCAATAGTCAAAGAAATGCCTGAAAATTGTCCTGAAAATAGTAGAAATTGCGTGAGGATTGATTATGATGGTTCTTCATACAGATATAATAATTTAGAGCCACCGGTGATATCGGCATCTACCTCAGAAATTAATCAGGTGATTATAACCTGGTTTTCCGACTCTCGAGGGACAATATTGTTTAGTTCTGTTGATGAAAATACTAGTAGTCATTTTTTACATATTAAGGAATATACAGATTTTTTCTTTTTCCCTGACGATATTTATGTTAATTCTAGTTGTTTAGAAAACAGCAATCAATCTGTAGTTACATTACAAAGTCAAAGTAGATTGGGAAATGGTGATTTGGGAGTAAATTTTGAAAGGTTATCTGAACTAATATCGTATTTAAATAATTATTCTTGGTCAGGAAATAGTTGTGATTTTAGATAATTAATTATTTCAACTTTATTCTGTAACGATGCATTATGAAGATGGACTCTAGCGCTGCAGCTAAAGATGCAGGTTTGGTTTTAAGCGATAGAACAGTAAAAGGCATTACAAGAAAGAAGGTAGAAGTTAAAGCAAAAGGAAAGGATGAAAAAGATACTTTTTATTGGGATTATTTTGAACCAAATGGGAAAAAATTGCAAAATGAAGACAGAATTAAATTTTTCAATTCTTTAGTAGTACCTCCTGCTTGGGTAGATGTGTGGTTTTGTCCAAATAGAAAAGGCCACATCCAAGCAACTGGAAAAGACGTTAAAGGGAGAACTCAATATAGATATCACCCTGAATGGATAAAAAAGAAATCTGACTTGAAGTTTTCCAATATTGATGAATTTGCAAAATATGGGCTTGTTAGTATTAGGGATAGAGTTTCAGATGATTTAAAATTAGAAAAAATGAATAAATATAAATCAACTGCATTAGTAATTAGGTTAATGGATTTATTCCATATTAGAGTTGGTTCAGATCAATATGCTAAAGAAAATGATTCATATGGTTTAACAACTTTAACCGAAGGTCATTGTATTCCAGTTACTGGAGATGAAGCTGAAGGAGAAATCGATCAGATTTTTGATTTTACAGGTAAATCTGGCAAACATTGGCGTTTATTGATTGAGGACGATGACCTTGCAAAAATGATTCAAGAATCCAGATTAATAGGGGACGATAAAAAAGAAGATAAATCCGATGATACTCAAGATTTGTTTATGTTCTTAGATGATAATGATGAGCCTAAGGATCTAAAAGCAGAGCATATTAACGAATATTTAGATGGATGTACTGATGCTGAAACAAAATATACCGCTAAAGATTTTCGAACATGGGCTGCTTCATGGAAAACAGCCGCACGCCTTGTTATGATATCTGAAGCAACGTCAGAAGAAATTAGCCAAATTCCAAAATTATTGGATGATGCAGAAAAAAAAGTAGAAGGAACAGATTGGGCAGACTATCCAATTATTTTTTGGAAAGGTGTTCATTTGAGAAGAGCGCATGGCCTTGCTAAATTAGCTAAATCAGAAAAATTACCCGGTTCTACAGATAAAGAGCGTTTAGCATCAATGTTGGCTGTAATTGATACAGTTGCAGGTGATTTAGGAAATACTAGGGCAGTTTGTCGGTCATCTTACATAAGACCGATGATAATGGATGATTGGGAAAATAGAACATTCATTAAAAATTGGAATTCAGTAAAGAATATGAAATTGGAAATTGGACTTTCAAAAGAAGAATCAATTACTGCAACTTACATGAATGAATTTGAAGAATAATCAATTATTTTGGATGGGTGAAATTACCTTCTAAATTTTTCCTAATCGCCTTTGAATAACCCTTTTGGGAATTTAATTTAGAAGCAATTTTATCAATTCTGGCCAATTCTTTTGTTCTTTCATACCCTCCTAAATCTTGTACCACTCCAAATTTTATTGCTGGTTTAATACTATATCCTGGCATTACTTCACCCAAACTGAAAGGAATCTTGCCTGGAGTTACAATATTAGCTTCTCGAATTAAAGAAGTGGTACAAGATTTAGCCAATGTATGATAAAACTCGGGCTTTTCTGCTAATTGATTAGTTCTTTTACAAAGTTGTAATAACATCGCTTCTCTTTTTTCAGGTAAAGTAGCACAAGGCAATAGATAAGTTTCATTTTTTCTTAGATTAGTTCTAAGCCATAATAAGTCATGTTCAGTTGCCCATATTTGAATTAGTGTAAAACTTCTCCATAAACCGGTCCAAGGGTGAAATTTTTGGCCTTTTTTCCTTCGAACTTCAAAAGAACAAGTCAAAAACTTCTCATTTTTAAATTCAAAAGTAATCATTGTATGTGCTAGTGCTTTAAATTTATGAATATATTCTACAATATAGTAAAGTCCAATTAAATCATCAAGGTGATATTCTTCTTCATTCCATTTTACATCATGATCTTTTGATGACCTCCATGTAAAATCTCTGACATTTTTAATTTTTACAACACGTCCATCAACAGTCACTGATGCTGTTTTCGCATTATCTGAAACCCAATCTCCTTCATTAGAAGGCTTTCTAGGTGCAACTTTGATATACCACATTGAAATTGGTAAACTAATCAAAAAAACTCCTAGAATAATCAATAGCCAATGCCACCAGACCATAACAAGAGAATCTTGGCATTACAATTGAACTTTTGCTAAAAAATATTGATTTAATCTAAAATATATGAAAATATGATTGGTGCGACAATTGTTGCATCACTTTCAATTACAAACATTGGTGTTTCTGTAGATAATTTTCCCCACGTGATTTTTTCACTCGGAAGGGCTCCAGAATATCCCCCGTAAGACGCTTTAGATTCACTTATTTGTGCAAACCAACCCCAAAGAGGAACATCTTCTCTTAAATCTTGATTTAACATTGGAACAACACAGATTGGGAAATCTCCAGCGATACCACCTCCAATTTGTAGAAAGCCTATCGGTGAATCTAAATTTTTATACCAATTTGCAAGATGAATCATGTATTCTGTACCACTTTTAACCGCATTTGTTTTACAATTATTTGAAAGGCAATGGGCAGCAAAAATATTTCCAAGAGTAGAATCTTCCCAACCTGGAACGTAGATCGGAATATTTGCTTTTTTTGCTGCTATTAACCAAGAATTTTCAGGAGAAATATCCATTTCTAATTCCTCAATAATGGCAAAAATATGTTCATGAGGAAATGCTGATTTTGATTTCCATTGCTCTAAAATTTTGGATTCTATATGTCTTATAGCTTCATTCTCGGGAATACAAACATCGGTAATTCTATTGAATCCCTCGTCATAAAGTTGTTTTTCCTCTTCAATGGAGATATTTCTCCAATTTTTTATTTTTTTATAGGAATTTTGGGCTACAAGATTGAATAAATCTTCTTCTAAATTAGCACCAGTACAAGTTATTGCGTGAACTTTTCCAGCTCTAATTAAGGGTGCTAAAGATTTCCCGATTTCCGCAGTACTCATTGCACCCCCTAATGTAATCATTAATTTCCCATTTGAATCAAGAAAATTTTTCAAACTAATAGCACATTTTTTGATTTCTCCAGCATTAAAGTGATTGAAATGAGTATCTACAAAATTTTGAATATTGTTAATTTTTGAATTTTTTGTGAAGCGAGATATAGATTCTCTATTGTGGATTACTAAATTAGGTAATAATTTACCCAATTCATCTTCAATTTGATTAGCTATTTCTTCAGAATCTGTATTTCCACATGTAAAAACATCAATTGCCAATAAACCCGTTTCCGAATAACAATGTGCCGACACATGACTTTCATCAATTAAAACTACAGCTGCAAACCCCAATGGAGAAACACTGCCATCAAAGTTTTCTACGTGGGAATGTATTCTTCTAGCATTAGAATTATCAACAATAATTTCTAAGATTTTTAAGACATCATCACCATTTGCATTAAATGCCCCACTACAATCCAAAATCACGTGCTTTCCAAGGGGCAATTCATCCATAATTTTCACCTTATATTCATACTATTTATTTTTGCAGCAATTATTTTTGTTACCAACATTGCAGCAGTAAATTGTGTCAAATTTGAATCCTTTTGAGGAACAATTTCGTTTACATCAGCACTAATTACATCACATTTGCTCAATAAGGTTTCAATGGTTTGAATTGCATGCCAAAAAGACAAACCTCCAGGTACTGGAGTTCCTGTTGCGGGAACTAAATAACCATCTAAACCATCTATGTCAATTGTTAAATGTACAGGCCCCTCAATATTTGATATTTTATTCAACCATTCATTCCAATATTTTTCTCCTGAACAAGGTGCCATGATGTCTTTACAAAACCATGTATTTATTCTAATATCGGAATTAATTTTATCCAATTCTTCTTTAGAATAGGCCCTAATTCCAATTTGGAAAACTTCTATTGCTCCTGCATCTAATGCTCTTGAAATAGCACATGCATGTGAAAATTCTTCGCCGTCTAATTCATCCCTTAGATCAGCATGTGCATCAATTTGTACTATTGTTACTGGTTTTTCAATTGCTTTGATAATTGCAGGTAAAATTCCATGCTCTCCTCCAAGAAAAATTGGGAATGCTTTTGTTGAAAATTGTTTTTGAACATATTTTCTAATATTTTCTTGTTGTTCGATTAATGAATTCCCTTCCCCATCCCAAGGTTTTACGGTTTTTATTTTTGCACCGGCAGGCAAATCTTGTTTTAATAAATCATCATATAGTTCTACTTGGGTACTTGCTTCAATACAAGCAGCAGGTCCATTTTCTGTACCTTGTCCGTATGATGTTGTCAATTCATAAGGTATTGATGCGATAATAATATCTGGCTTTTCATTACTTTCAGGAAGCCCCAAAAAATTTCCAATTATCGCACTTTCATCCATTCGCTCAAACACACTCGGTAAATTTTACAAAATAATGTTCACGGTGGCATAAATTTGTTAATTTTTGATGATAATCATACAATTGTTGATAAATCAGGGCTATCACATACTATACTGTCGGGCGATATGATTTCGCCGAAATAGGTGGTTAGATGGGACTTGCGATACATGAATTAACAGAAGCAATTCGTCAAAATATTGATGAAGAAATGGATCCTTTAGTTGCTGAATCAATGGCAGAACATGCCCTAGGTTTCTTTGGATATTATGATAGAATAATTGATAATGCTTTAGAACCAACTGATAGAAATTTATTCTATATGTTCCAAGATTATGAATTATTGACAACTGAATCCGAAGAGACGACATTATGGGATGGTCGTGAATGGAGGATTCATTACTGGAAATTTAAAGAAGGACTAAGAGAAAAAGTTCTTGCTAAAATGAATGAAGAAGAAGTGGAAGAAGAAACAGATCCTTATGCGGATTTATATACAGATATTAGTGATAGGATTTGGAGGCATGGAGAAGATCTAGATGCACCGAAAGGGGCATTTTCAAAAATTATTTGATTTAGATACAATAAGCCGTAGGAATTGTATAGTTCATAATTCATGGTATTAATATGGAGAGAATAAATAGGCATAAATTTGCAATTTTAGTGGCTTTTTGTATTGTTTTAGGATTATTTTCTCCACTCGCTCTTGCTGATGAAGAGATTGAATTAACATCGACAATTAATTCAAATTGGTTGGGAGAAGACAGTCATGGATATATTGTTAAATTTAATAGAGCACCTACAGCTAATGAATTAGGAGATATTGTGGTAAAATCGAATCATTATTCTGTTAATCAACAAGATGTTAACCAAACAAATTTTAGTTGGGGAGAGGGATTAGGTATTTTGGAAATAAATGAATATTCAATTGTACTTCCAAATAAAATCTCATATGGTGACCAAGTAGATATTGAAGTTTATATTAATGAAACAATTATTTCATCTAGAACATTTAAACCAGTAATTTGGACTCAACCGATTGCAGACCACGAAGTGACTTTATCCACTCAATGGGAATTAGATCAATCGGAATTTTCAGCACAGGGCGATGATAATTATTTATTATTCTTCGATGGACAAGGATGGCAAAAAAGAACTGGTTCAATTTTAGTAGCAAACGAATTGGGAAATGGGACCCTTCTTCTAAATGAGTCTAATGATGATGGTAATGTTTTGTTTAATTTAAATTTAGATTCAGTTTGGAGAAATGAAACTACAATTGATGGAATTTTAACAGAAAGTGAATTTGAGATGAAGGGCGATGGTACTGTTAGTTTGTATGATAATTCTGATGGTGATATGTATGTTAATGTAACAGTATTAGATGCACTGATAAATCGTTCAATGACTTCTGGAATGGTATCTGAAGAATTTTCAATTAGTGGTTTTGGTGAATTGAGTATGAATCAAGAAGAAGAAGATTCATCAACGAGTTTAGAAGGAGCAATTTCCCTTTTTAAATTAGAATATTATGATGTTAATGGTGTTAGGATTAATAATTACAATGACATTATTGCTACTGCTCAAATGGAACAACATGAGGGAGACAATCATATTTATTTAGAAGTGAATGAATTACGTTTTTTTGAAAGCTGGATTGATGGTGAAAGAGTTGGAGAACATAATTTAATTAGTGCTGAGGGAACTTTTGATATTTCAGATAAAGAAGAAGATAAGAGGGAGGATAATGAAACCGAAGACAATCCCGACGAGGATCAAGAAACTGTAATAAACGGAACTATTGTTCATTTTGAAACTGAAAGTATTGATGGAATTACTGTTGAAGATTATATGCATGTTTATGGCACAATCAGTGGAGATACAGAAGGAACATGGGGGTTATTGAGAGAAATTGAAGATGTTGGCCCAAGTGCTAATAGCACTGGGGACATTTTTACTGTAAATGTCATTCATAGTCAGGTGTGGTATAATCTTACAGGTGCAGCAGGATTTTTTGCAGACGATATTGGTGTAGGACAATATCATAATCAAACATGGGATTACCAAGCGAAACCAATAGATTGGGAAAATAGAACAATTCGTTATGCTTGGAGAACTACCGGAGCCACGCCTTCAGAAGGAGAAGAGTATCCTGAAAGATCTCCAATTCAACTTGAACCACAGGCTCCCGTTTCTGAATCAGAACTTGGAAATATCACAATAGGTAGAGAAACAGGTTTTGCACCTGAGTTTTTATTGCCTGGTGATATTGTCAGATTAGATCATGGAGATATATTTAGTTTAGATATAGAAGCCACTGGGCTCGGTGAAATTAATAGAGATGGGCATATTATGCCTGTAACTTATTGGGAGAGTATAGACACATCAAACTCAGAGGGTAGTGCTTATGGTTCTGTAATAAATAATGGAATTTTGGCCGGTTTATTAGGTGAAGTTTCAAGAGAGTTGATTTTAGATAATGATTTTAGTAATGCGGTATTTACAGAATATCAAACATTAGAAAGAATACTTTCTCCAAGTATAGTTACAGCAGAAGAAAATAATTTACCTGAAATTTTAGATGTCTCATTTAGAGAAATTATTTTACAAAATGATGCGGGGAATAAAGCACATCTAGAAATTACGGTTGAAGATCTAGATTGGAATATTCAGTATGTTAATGCAAGACTTTCATTGGGTGAAGATGTTTTGGATAATTTAGAATTAAATGATAGAGGTTTAGATGGGGATCTAGCGATTCAAGATGATATTTGGACAATACCAGTAATTTGGGATTCTTCATCACATGGTGAGTTAACTGTAGATGTTGAGGTAAGCGATTTATTTGGGGTCATAACTGAAACTTGGAGCTTAAACGTTTCAAATAGAGCTCCCATTCTAATTGAATCTTCTTTAAATAAAACTCAATCTTCAAGACTAACTACTGTAGGTATTAGTGCAAAAGCATCAGATGCAAATGGTGTGGCAGGAGTTTTTGTTGATTTAAGATTAAATGGTGGAGATCTATTTGAGTTAACTAAGGATTTGGATTCTTGGAATGGGGTATTTGTGATTCCAAATACAGTAGTGCCAGGTAATCTTGTAATTCCATTATTGCTTGAAGATTCAGATGGAGCACAAACAATAGTTGACGGCCCATCTTTGTTAATTACTAATGATGGCCCAATTCTTTCTAATGCACAGATGTCTCCAGAAAAAATAATTGCCCCAAAATTGGGTGAAATGTCTGAAGAATTTTACACAATTAGTGTAAGTGCTGAAGATTCAGACGGAATTAATGCTGTGCAAATTAAATTTCATGAATTACTTCCTGCTGATGAAGGAGAAACTTGGAAATTAATGTTTGACGATGGAACAAATGGCGATTTAAAAGCCGGGGACGGAGTTTATACAATTTCATTTCAGGCGAGACATATCCCTGCAGGCTTTGTTGAAATTGAACTTAGAGGTGTCGATGTTTATGGTCAAGTAACAATTATCAAACATAACATAATCATTGAATCTGAAAATACAAATATTGGCTCAGATCCATCTCAAGGAATTATTGAATTGTTGAGTAATCCAGTAGTAATCTTTTCTTTATTATTTGCTTTAGTGGGAATCGTTGCCATAGTTGTAATCTTTTTGAAGAAAAACGGCGTTAGTTTTGGAAATTTTGGTGAGGATTAAATTTCATTTACAATACCAGCACCGATTAGTAATACCAACAATCCAATTGTCATTGCTATTGCTAATCCATGGAATATTATTTTTAATAAAACTTTTAGATCATTCCTTTCAATTTTATTGAATGGATATAATTTTTCTACCTCACTTTTTCCGCCTTTAATGCCATAGAAAACTCTTGCAAATGTAGCTCTTCTGACAATTTCAAAACAAATCATTACTCCAATCATAACTAAAATAGTCCCTATTGTCAAACTAACATAATACCCAATACCCATTAAACCAAATATTGCAATTGGCAAGAATGTTAGGTGCATATGTACAATGTATGTTGGATAAACCGCTTCATTAAGATAGGCTAGCCATTTATTTGGTTTATTAAGGAATTTAGATGCCCAACTGAATATTAGAAGACACCAAAACCAAGCATGAAATGATTGTATTATAGATGCACTAATTACTTCTAATGAGAATGGTTCAAATCCATTTTTTACCCACCCGCCCTCCATAATTTTAGGAATGCTGGAACCTTCTTCGACAATATACCAAATTATTGCAAGAATTGGAGTGATTATTGTAACAGGTATTCGGATTTTGTTTAAAGCATCAAAATATTGTTCTTTTGCAGAAATTAATAGGTAACCAAATAAAAAATAAAGTAAATATCTCGAAAATTCCCACCACATGCCTACTTCTCCAAATTCCCAAGGTTTGAATAAAATACCATTGATTGCTAATATTATGGGCGGGACCAATAAGATCCCAAAACGAAAATTTAAAATTGAAGTTACTAATTGTACAATTTTCCCTTCAGGATTATTTCTTACGTGAGAAAATAAGGGTGTTAGAATTATCGAGTAGATTAGTAGGTTATATATGAACCAAAGATGTCCATATGGCATTTTTCCTGAACCAGGGAAAATGGTGAATAGCCGTTCAGTTACGCTAATTGGGGTAAAAATTCCAAACCACAAAATATAGGTTCCAAATAATAATGGAATCCCAAGTCTAACCCACCTTTCTTTAATGTATGTTTTCCAACTTCTTCTACGAAAAGCAAATGCAGTGCCCATTCCTGAAATTACAAACAATGCAGCTAATCTCCATTGATGCATTACCCCTATTACAATAAAAAGTGGTAGATTGAATAATTTCATTACGGCATTATTTCCTTCAAGTTGTTCAAGAGAAAATACTGCGTAATGGAACCAAATTAACAAAGCAAATAGTATGACTCGAAGCCAATCAACGTCGTAACGCCTAGTTGTGTTTTTTGATTTTTCTAAAACACTCACAACAAGGCCTTCAGCCATATTTCCTGGAATTAATTCAAGTATATGCTGATTTTGTAGTTGTTATAATAACTGATGCAATTTTATATGGATCACCGTTTGATGATGGTCTACGGTCTTCTAAACGTCCTTTCCAACCATCTTCAACAGTTCCTACGGGTATACGTATTGAAGCTCCCCTATCAGAAACACCATAAGAAAATTCATGGATTGATTGAGTCTCATGCAATCCTGTTAATCTTTGCTCATTGTGGGCACCATATACGTCCATATGTTTCTTAATATTCTTTCCAAATGCTTCACAAACTTGGTTGAAAATCTTCTCATCTCCACATGTTCTTAAAGTAGTGTCAGAAAAATTAGCATGCATACCTGATCCATTCCAATCTGTGGCTCCAAGAGGTTTTGGATGCCATTCAATTGTTAAACCATATTTTTCTGCGTTTCTTTCAGCCAAATAACGAGATACCCATATTTGGTCCCCTGCTTCTCTTGCACCTTTAGCAAATATTTGATATTCCCATTGTCCTACAGCTACTTCGGCATTGATGCCTTCTACATTTAAACCAGCATCAAGACATTGATCAAAATGGTCTTCAATAATACTTCTTCCAAAGGCGTTAGCCCCTCCTACTGAGCAATAAAATTGACCTTGAGGTGTTTGGTCTCTTGGGAAACCTAAAGGCAATTTAGTTTCAGGGTCCCAGAGGAAATATTCCTGTTCAAAACCAAACCAAAAATCTTGATCATCATCATCAATGGTAGCTCTTCCATTTGTTGAATGTGGAGTTCCATCTGCATTCAGAACTTCACACATAACTAAGTATCCAAAGTTTCTATCTGGGTCTGGGCAGATAAATACTGGTTTTAATAAACAGTCAGAATCTGAACCATCCGCTTGTAATGTAGATGACCCGTCAAATGACCACATAGGACATTCTTCTAAAGTACCATTGAAATCCTTACGAACCATTGTTTTACTACGTAAACTTTGAGTTGGTTCAAATCCATCTAGCCAAATATATTCGAGTTTTGCTTTATCCATCATTGTTCTCAACCCCTTGGGTTACTAGACGGTATATTAATCATACGCATAATTTTTTTTTATTTTTTTGACAGTTTTATGCAACAATTAATAATTTTATTGTCAAAATGACTATAAATAATTAAAATAATTGAACACCTCATTTTTAAAATACATTATTATTTAACCGGCGTAATTGTTTATACACAGAACATTTGGGCGAAATGCTGCGAGCGTAGTGTAGCGGTTATCACCCGGCGTTGCCAACGCCGGAACCCGGGTTCAAAT
>MDSZ01248625.1_pt1 | contig 15815 bp, 13 predicted proteins | sample 811201 | NCBI WGS metagenome assembly MDSZ01 (sample SAMN05326647, study PRJNA326480) | marine metagenome | isolation source: seawater | place: Indian Ocean: North | collected 2010
AAATAAAATCAAAATTTGTTACTCATAGCTTTAAGAGTATTTCTGAATGTACAGCCCAATTTTTAGATATATAATATAAAAATATTATATTTACATGAATAAACAAATATTAATTACTGCTTCGCGAAGATTTCAAAAAATAGAAAGGCTCTTTATTTAGAACTAAATTTTTTATTATAAATCGTAGAAAAATTAAGATCGTTTTGTGAAGATGACCTGCTGAAAAAAAATTAAAGTATTACGGAAAAGGAAAGAAGAAATTTCTTTCTGTTTAATCCTATTAGTTTAATATAGAGTTAATAATAGAAAAAACAAAATAATAAAATAATAAAAATAATTATTTAATTTTTGTATAAACTAATATCTTTAGCGGTATCAAAACATTGCCAATAACCATCGTGTTTGTATACACCCAAATTATTTTCCTTTGCTAATTTTTGCATAGGCTCACGTTCAAGCATTTGATCATCTCCTAAGTAGCTAAATAATTTTTTATTAGCAATCATAAAACCCCCATTGATATAACCTGCTGAAAGCTTTGGTTTTTCTTCAAAAGATTCGACTTTATTATGTTTTATTCTTAACTCTCCAAACTTTGTGGGAGGATTCACGGCTGTTATTGTTAGTATGTTATCTCCTTCTTTATGTTTTTTAATAAGACTTTTAAAATCAACATTAGATAAACCGTCTCCATAAGTTATATGGAATAATTCTGTATCTATAAATTTGCGTGCTTTTTTAATTCTTTCTCCAGTATTACTTTCAATACCTGTGAAAATTACTTTTACCTTCCAATCAGAATAATTTTCAGAAAAGAATTTTACTTTCATTTTTGAGTAATCTATTTGAATATCATTACCATAATTCAATAGATTTGAAAAAAAATCTTTAAAAATTTCTTGTTTATATCCAGTTAAGATGATGAAGCTTTTAAAACCTTGTGTTGCATAAGACTCCATTATTCTAAGTATCATGGGCTTACTGCCAAGTCTAACCATTGGCTTTGGAATTTTTTCGGCTATGGAACCCATTCTAGTACCTTTCCCACCAGCTAATATGAGTACATCCACAGTAATAAAACCCTATGATAGATATAGTATAGGTTAATAAGTCTAATTGAATGTTAATTAAAATTTTGGTTTATGATATCTTATTGATATGAAGGTTCAAGCTATTAATCAATTAGGGGGGATGGCTTTAGTTGAGTCAAATGTGGACTTTTATTCTTGCCCCGAATGGATTGACGAAAAAAAATGGAATCAATATAGGGAAAGGTATAGAAAAGCAAGTTTAGGTTCTCCTGACCTAATACAAATCGATTTAGAGTTGACAGATGCCTGCAACTTAAAGTGTATTGAATGTCCAATATCTTCTGAAAGAAAAAGAACAATCAATCGTTTAAATATTCCTAAAGCTAAGGAAATACTTAGTTATTTTGCATCAAAAGGAGCTTTAGCTCTGAAACTTAATTATATAAATGAACCATTGCTTAATTTTGATGAGCTTTTAGAAGTCGCAGCATATGCAAAAAAAGTTGGTTTTATAGATATTTACTTTACTTCTAATGGAACTTTATTAGATGGACAAAGATCTAAAAAAATAATTGATTCAAATTTATTTTCTAGAATACAAATATCAATAGACGCCAAAGATTCTGAAACATATGACAAGATAAGGATAGGAGGTGACTACAAAAAAGTTATTGAAAATATTTCAAATTTCATGAAGGAAAGAGATAAAAGTAATAGTAATTTCCCTTATTTAAGAGTCAATTTTCTTTCACTACCAGAAAATAAAAATCAAGAACATGATTTTCATTCTTTTTGGAGCAAAAGAGTAGATGCAGTTGCAATTCAGAGAAGTGTTTTAAAACCTGATTCTAAAAGGGAGAATTCTTCAACTGATTTTGTTTTGAAGAAAAGATTTTGTCCCAATCCATTTAGGCAATTAGTAATAAGAGCAGATTTAACTGTTCTACCATGTTGTAGTTTTTGGGGATGTAATATTCCTCTCGGTAAATATAACGACAATGCTAAAAGAAATTATTTTGATTCTGATTTTATTAAAACAATAAGAGCTTCTTTTCTTGACTCAAAAAAAGAATTGCATTCTGCATGCAGCAGTTGTTTATCTAGTTGCGACCCCACTTATTAAAAATATATTAGTATAGAAAATATTTACAAATTAATATACTATTTTCTTATTTCTAGTTTTTCATAGATTAGGATTGGATAAAATATCGTTGTGATTTTGAATATAAGATTTAAAATTATTGTGCCTACCTATAATTCCTATAAACAAATTGGAAGGTTAGTTTCTTCTTTAATATTTCAAACTTACCAAAATTGGGAACTGATTTTTGTCGATGGAAATTCAATAAAAAAACATAAAAATGCATTATTAAATTATGCGAAGAAAGATGAAAGAATTACGATATTAAATCAAAACGATAATAATAAGGGAATATTCGGAGCAATGAATCAGGGTTTTTCAATGTCTGAATCTTATAGTTGGATATTCTTTTGGGGTTCTGATGACTGGCTTCCTCATGAAAGTGTACTTAGTAATATAGTTTGTCATCTAAAAAAATTAAGGGATCGTAATGAATTATGTGATTTACTTATTTGTAATGCAAGGTATGTAAATTTTTACAGTCTTGAGTTATTAAGACAATCTAAATTTTATTTTTACGGAAATTTTAGATTCTCAATGTTTTTAGGATTTTCACCTCCTCATCAAGCTTGTTTAATTTCACCAAATTTAAGGAAACACCTTAGTGTTTATGATGAGAATCTAAGTTTATCTTCTGATTTAGACTATTTCCTAAATATAAGCACAAAAAAAGATTTAAAAATAAAATTATTTGATTATGAAATGATATATCTTGGAAGTGATGGACAAAGTAGAAAAAATAATTTTGAGAGAACAAAACAAGTTATTAATTGTTACTGGGATGCTTTTGGATTATTATTTTTTATTCCTTTTATATTTAGATATACCATAAGATTATTTTCTATTTTTAGAGCTTTTTTTATTAAAACTAAATTTAAAAATCTTAATTAAAGAAAGACTATTGATAATATTTATAAAAGCTTATTTATTTTAATAATTGAGTTTATAATAGCTTAAAATTAAAATTCTAATGTGTATTAAAAATCTTATTTTTTTTATAAGTTTTTTCGTAAATATTAATTGATAATGTACATTCAAATTTAGTTAGATGAATTTCCAAATAAAGAAAGTTTGTTGTATTGGTGCTGGATATGTTGGAGGACCTACGATGGCTGTTATGGCAAAGCATTGCGAAGATTTGGAAATTAATGTTGTAGATATGGACATCGCGAAGATTAGATTGTGGAATAGTGAAAATTTGGATGATTTACCTATCTATGAACCAGGTTTATCAGAAATAATTAAAGAGTATAGGAATAAAAACTTGTATTTCTCTACAAATATTGAAAAACATATTTCTGAAGCTGATATGATTTTTATCTCAGTAAATACCCCTACGAAAAAAAGAGGAATAGGTGCTGGGAAAGCTAGTGATTTGAAGTGGATTGAATCATGTGCAAGACAAATAGGTTCATATGCTAAAGGATATACTATTGTTGTTGAAAGAAGTACACTTCCTGTCAAAACAGCAGAAACGATAAAGGCAATCCTAGAAGCTCACACAGTTTCAATAAAAAATAATAAAAAAGACTACAAAAAATTTGCAATTTTATCTAATCCTGAATTCCTAGCAGAGGGTACAGCTATAAATAATTTAGAAAATCCTGATAGAGTTTTGATTGGTGGTGAAGAGGAAGAGGCTATAAGTTCACTAAAGTTAATTTATAAGAACTGGGTTATGGATCACAAAATTTTAACTACAGATCTTTGGAGTTCTGAACTCTCAAAACTAATTGCTAATGCATTTCTCGCCCAAAGAATAAGCTCGATAAATTCTATTTCAGCTTTATGTGAGTTAACTGATTCAAATATAACTGATGTCTCCAAGGCTATAGGCTTAGATAGTAGGATTGGATCAGAATTTCTTAATGCAGGTCCTGGTTTTGGCGGCAGTTGTTTTAAGAAAGACATATCAAATCTAATATATATTTGTAATCATTATGGGCTTAATCAAGTAGCTAATTATTGGGAACAAGTAATTTTTATAAATGAATGGCAACAAAAAAGAATTACTAAAATTATTGTTGAAAAGCTTTATGGCACAATTTCTGATAAAAAAATTTCAGTTTTAGGATTTGCTTTTAAGCCTAATACTAATGATACTAGAGAATCTCCAGCAATTAATGTATGTAGGGATCTATTAGAAGAAGGTTGTTTTTTATCTATATATGATCCAAAAGTAAAAGGAAAACAAATTAAAAATGCACTACAAAATCAAGATATTCCAGATAAATTGGAGCCAAATAAATTTATTAATATAACAACTGCTAATTCAATTGAAGAAGCAGTATCGGACTCAGACGCGATTATAATTCTCACAGACTGGGAAGAATTTTATAATTTAGACTTTGAGAAAATTCACTCTCTAATGAGGGCACCAAGTTGGTTATTTGACGCAAGAAACGTCATTGACTCAAGGGAAGCCAAACTTTTTGGGTTTAAGGTTTGGAAACTTGGAGAAGGTAAATAAAATATCAATTAAATATCAAAATGTTGGTAATATTTTTTATACCAATTAATGAATTTCTTCATTCCCTCCTCTAATGAGGTATAAGGGCGGAATCCTATCCATTTTTGTAAAAAATCATTGCTAGATTTTGTTGATAAGACATCTCCCATTGGCATAGATCGGTATTCCATTTTTGCTTTTTTACCAATATTATTCTCAATAATTTCTATGAATTTTAAAAGCTCTATTGATTCTCCATTGCCAATGTTAAATACACGATGAGGGGAGGATGAGGTAGATGGATCAGGACTATAAAAGTCAAAATCTTTATTTTGTGTGGCAGGTTTAAGTGAACATCTATAAACGCCTTCTACAATATCATCAATGTATGTAAAGTCTCTACTCATTTTCCCATAGTTATTTACTAAAATTTTTTCTCCATTAATTATGGATTTAGCAAAAATCATAGGAGCCATATCTGGTCGCCCCCAAGGGCCATAAACTGTGAAGAATCTTAAACCAGTACAAGGAATCTTGAAATTATGGCTATATGTATGGGCCATTAGTTCATTAGACTTCTTAGTTGCTCCATATAAACTTACAGGATGGTCTACAGAGTGCTTTTCTTTAAAAGGAGATAGCTTGTTACCCCCATAGACTGAACTGCTTGATGCATAAACAAGATGTTCAATTTTTCCTAAACGACAGATCTCAAGTATATTCCCAAAACCAACTAGGTTTGTTTTTATACAAGCGCTGGGATTTTTAAGTGAGTATCTAACCCCAGCTTGTGCAGCTAAATTAATTACAATATCTGGAGTTTCTTGTGCAGTAATTTTTTTTAATTTTTCATAGTCTTCTATTGATATATTTTTAAATTTCCAAAGACCAATATTCGGGCCAATTTTTTTCTCAATATCTAATAATCGATCTTCTTTTAATTTAATATCGTAGTAATCACATAAATTATCAATTCCTATAACCTTGTGACCTTCATGAATAAATCTTTTGGCTACTGCAGCGCCAATAAAACCAGCTACACCAGTTATGAGAACATTTTTTTTACCAATATTCATTAAATTAAATAATAAAAGAATGAGAATTAAAGTTAAATCATTTTTAATTCTTTTCTGAAATAATCAATGGTTCTGTTGATGCCGGCATCAAAATTTACCTTTGGTTGCCATCCAAGTTTTTGTTTTGCAACCTCTATAAGGGGCTTTCTCTTGGAACAATCGTCTTCCGGTAAACCTTTATAAATAAATTCATTTTTGCTCCCTATTTTTGATGTTATTATCTTTGCAGTTTCTAGAATTGATATCTCAAAAGGATTACCTAAATTAACAGGACTCATAATCTCTGAATTCATTAATAAAACTAATCCCTCAATTAAGTCATCTACGAAACAAAATGATCTAGTTTGCTTGCCGCTTCCATAAATTGTTAAAGGTTGTTTTTTAAGAGATTGAACAATAAAATTGCTTATAACTCTACCATCATTTATTAACATTCTTGGACCATATGTATTGAAAATACGGGCAATCTTAACATCACAACCATGGACACGTTTGTAGTCAAAACATAATGATTCAGCCATCCTTTTCCCCTCCACATAACAACTTTTTGAACTAATATTATTTACTAATCCTTTATATGTTTCTGGTTGAGGATGAACCTTAGGCTCACCATAAATTTCACTGGTCGAGGTAAATATTAATTTTGCATTAGAAGACTTTGCTAGTTCAAGCATGTTGATAGTCCCTAATATATTTGTCTTAGAAGTTTTAATTGGATCGATACAATAATCTTTTGGTGAGGCAGGACAACCTAAATGCCAAATTTTATCTATTTTAAAATTTATTGGTTCAGTAATATCATGATTAACAAACTTAAAATTTTTATTATCAAGCCATTTTAATAGATTTGTTTTTCTACCAGTATTCAAATTGTCTAAACATATAACCTCTTCTTCTAATTTCATCAGTTGATCGATGAGATGAGAACCTAAAAAACCAGCCCCACCGCTAACTAGATTTCTTATAGTATTACCCATTCATTGATATTTCATTTTTTATTATTTTATTTATTTAATCATAAATTAATAATGATTAATATGTAAATGATAATTAAATTGAATTAAATTCTTTAGCAAATTTTATATCTAAGTAAATCCCTATAAATAAAATTATTATTGAAGAGAGTATTAGTGCAATTAAATTAGAGAAATTATAAAAAAGTCCTAATACAAATATTGAAAAAATATAAATTAAAGAAACTTTATTGTGACTCATCCCATTATTTACCAATCTTTGATAAAGATGTAATTTATGAGGTTTAAAAATATTTTGCTTATTTATACATCTTCTAAATAGGCAAATAGCCGCATCAAATAGAAGTGGAGACGATAAAAGAATTATTTTAAAAAAAGTTATGAATGAATTTGAACTTAAAATCAGACTAACCAAGAAGCAACCTAAAAAAAGACTACCAATATCTCCCATGAAAATTTTAGACGGATGCCAATTAAATATTAAAAAAGCAGATAGAGCTCCTATTACAGGACTTAAATAATGGAAATCGTTATTTATTGTAGAAAAAATTATAATCATGCTTCCACAAACTAATCCATCAATTCCGTCCATGAAATTTATAAAATTAATAATTGCAGTACCTATAAAAATAAAAAATATAAATAATAACTCCTTATGGTTTTGGATATTAAATAAGAAAGTAGTATTATCATTATTTAGGTAAGAAATTATAAATATTAACGTGGCGATTTGGAAGATTAATCTTAAACCTCTTGAGATGTTGTATTTATCATCGATCATTCCAATTAATGATAAAGGTAAAGAAAATAAAGGTAATAAAAACCCCTGATAAATTGCTAATATCATGTACATCATTACGAAAATTATTCCACCACTTGAGGCCTTTATTGAATTATGTAAGCTCCTATTATTTGGCTTAGCGGGGATAAATTTCTTAAATAAAGGTATAAATATTTTTAGTAACCAGAATGTAAAGAAACCCGACAAAAAAAAATGTATTATTTTTAATTTAAATTCATTCATTCTTTAATTTATAACTTCTAAATTAATAGAAATTTTATTTAATAAATAAGTCTAAATTTACCCACCCTGTTAAATAATTTACCATAAATTTAACTAAATTAAATTAAAAATAAAATTTATTCATTTTTAAAAATTTCTTTGTAAATTAAATTTACTTTATTCATCTGATTATTATAGGAATAATTTTTTACTATTATTTTTCTGGCTGCTTCTGGTAGATCAGTATAATTTTCTTTTTCATTTATTATTTTTTGAAGAATATTGAATAGTTGATAATAATTACTATTTTCAAAAATGAATCCATTGATTTCATGTTCTATCCATTTTTTGTTATCGGAATTATTTGCAGCTATTACAATTCTTTCAAAGGACATTGCCTCAGCAATACTTGAAGATAAGCCTCCGTCACTTAAGGATGTTGAGATATACAAATCAATGGAGTTATAAAAATTTATCATTTCATCTTTATTTAATAAGCCTAAAAATTTAATGTGAGATTCTAAATTATTATTTTTAACAAAACTCTCTAATTCATTTCTTAGAGAACCATCTCCAGCTAAAAGAAATTTTATATTTTTTGAAAATTTTAATAACTTTTTTGCTGCATATAGTAATGTTTTTAAGTCATAAACTGTTTCAAACTTTCTGTTGCTACCAATAAAAATTTCTTTATTAAGTAAAATTCGATTTCTTTTTTTATATAGATCTGTATCTACCCCAAACATAGTTATGCTAATTTTTTTTTCATTCGTACCCATTTCAATCATCTTAGTTTTTAATCTAGATGAATCACAAATTACATAGGAGGCTTTTTTAATAATATATTTTATCCATAACTTTTTAAATTTATTGATTTTTAATATATCGCTACCCCATGGCGTCAGTATGATTTTACTATTTCTCCTTATTAGTGGTATGAGTAGGCTGTGCCACCCCAAATAATGAATATGGATTATTGATTTATGTCTCGATAAGATTAACTTAATAATTTTTAAAAAATGATTAACCTTAAAAAGAAAATATATATTTAACTTTCCTTCAATTTTATTAAATTCATCTATTGTTTCATGATTTGGTTCATGTAAAGAAATCCAATAGATATATATATTTTTTTTATTAGTGAAGTATTTTATCCATCTTAAAGAATGTATTGAATTTGCACTAGCAATAAATATTAATTTCATAAATACATTAACTTTAGTAAGCCCTTAAATAAAACATTACCGTAGAGATTAAGTTTGAAATTTGATGTAGATGATAATATAATTTTGGCTAAATAAAAAGGAGTTAAAAAAGTAATTACTACTGTTTATGAAATATACCATTATAATTCCTGTTTTTAAAAGATTAGAAATAATACATTCTTGCTTAAACTCCATCCGATCACAAACTCTCAAACCCCAAAAAGTAATTTTTGTTAATAATAATGAAATAAAATCTAAAGACTCTATTAATTTGAAATCAATAATAAAAAAATTTAATAAAGAATCTGGTGTGTCTACAAAGTTAATCAATTCTCCCAAAAACAGTGGAGCCATTGCTAGGAATTTAGGTGCTTATGAGGCTGAAACGGAATATGTTGCTTTCTTAGATTCAGATGTAGTATTGGAAGATGAATATTATGAAAAAATTGGTAATTATTTTAAGGAAAATAAAGAATTAATAGCTGTTCAAGGTTTAGATAAGTCTTTAATTGAATATCAAAAAACGTTAAAGAATGTTGGACTTCTTATGAGAATTTTTATTGCTTTTGAACAATTTTTTGAAATCTCTTTTTTAATCAATAAGAAAAGTGCTTTTGTTTCCCCTTCTTTAGCTGTTGCTCATCCAAACGTTTTAGAAGATTTCGAAATTTTTAGCGAATGGATTTCAACCTGTGCAGGCGTTTTTAAAAAGAAGTTGTTTGATCACTATTCTTTTTGTTCTGAATTTATTACTTATTCAAATAATGAGTATTTATATTTTTCTCATCAACTTTTTAAAAATAAAAGAGGTTTAATGCTTTATACAAGCAAACCAAAATATAGAGATATTCAGACTAAGCTTGGAAGACTTAATAAAGTGGCACTTTTGTATCAAATTCAAACATATGATTTTTTTATATTTTTAAACCTTTTTAAGTTAGATATCTTTAACCTCTGCATATTCATTAAATCTAGAATTGGACATGTGTTTATTAATATTTTAAAGTTAATAATAAAAAAAGAAATTTGTTTAATCAATTATTTCCATGTTATATATGCTGTTTTTTATCCATTGGTACATCTGAAATTTATTAGAAAAGGAGATTTGAGTTTTTATGAAAAAGATTTCCCTTGTTAATTTTTCTAACCTATTAGATTTGATTAATATATAAATTTATTATTCAATATAAAAATATAGGGGATAAATTTTTAAAAATGAAAAGAATCTTTGACATTATTTTTTCATTAACATGTTTGATAATTTCTTTACCTATTATTATATTTAGTTCTTTTTTGGTTTGGTTTCATGATAAATCTAACCCATTTTACTTATCTAAAAGAGTAGGTATAAATGGAATTGATTTCAAAATGTTAAAAATAAGAACTATGGTTAATAATGCTGATTTAAGTGGAGTTGACTCTACGGCCCAAAATGATCCACGCATCACTTCAATAGGTGCAATTTTGAGAAAGTTCAAAATAGATGAGTTACCTCAATTTTTAAATATCCTTATCGGAGATATGTCTTTTGTTGGACCTAGACCTAATGTTAGAAGAGATGTTGATTTGTATACAGATATAGAATATAAACTATTAAGCATAAAACCTGGTATAACAGATTTTGCATCAATTGTTTTCTCTGATGAAGGTATAATTCTAAGAAATTCTAGAGATCCTGATTTATCTTATAATCAGCTAATAAGACCTGGGAAAAGTCTATTAGGACTTTTTTATGTTAAAAACAAAGGTTTTGCTTTAGATTTATTTTTAATAGTTATCACTTTGATAAATATATTTTCTAGAAGGAGATCTTTAATTTTAGTAACTTACTTATTAAAAAAAATTGGCGCATCAAATAAAATAATAGAAATTGCTTCAAGAAAATCACCTTTGGTTCCGTCTCCTCCTCCAGGTTCAGATGAGATAGTTAAAAAAAGGTAGAAATATTTTTATATTTAAATAGCTAAAAGTTTCTAATGTTAAATCTAATTAATTATTCAAAAGGAAAGAATTCATTTCTACATATTTGTTTGAAAACTCTAAATAATTTAAATAAAACCAAACCTAAATATAAAAGATATTTTCTGATAATAATAGATTTATTAAATACATTCCTTTCCTTCTTAGTTGTAAATTTCTTATTTAATTCAAATAATAATTTGTCAATTACGACTGTACCTTTAATGATGATAATAAGTGTTTTAGTTTATACATATACTGGGCAATATAATTCTTTAACAAGGTATCTATTGACAAAAGAGATATTCAAAATAGGTATAAGAAATCTAATAATAATAATTGGTGTGGTATTGCTGGCTTTCTTATTTGATTTCGAATTATCTGAATTCAGAACATATATTTTTTTGTGGATTATAAGTACATTTTTTAATGTTGTAACAAAATTTTCTTTAAAGGAAATACTTGATTATGTTGGGTTCGTTCAAAAAAAAAGGGAAAGGATAGTTGCTATTTATGGTGCAGGAGCTGCAGGTGCACAGTTGGCTTCATCCCTACTTTTAGCAGGTAATCATAAAATAAAGGTATTTTTTGATGACTCTCCAAATCTTTGGGGAAGAAAGTTGTTAGGAATAAAGATATGCTCATCAAAGGAAATCTATAAATATGATATTGATCAAATTTTGTTGGCCATACCTTCACTTAGCAAAGAAAAATCTCAAATGATTCTTGAAAAGCTAAAAAGCTATGAAATTCCAGTTTTGAAGGTGCCTTCAATTGCAGAATTAACATCTGGTAAAGCTAAGATTGATTCTCTAAAATCTATAGAAATAGATGATTTGCTTGGCAGAATTAGAGTAGAACCTTTTCAGTTCTTACTAGAAAGCTCATCAAAGAATCAGAATATTTTAATTACTGGCGCAGGTGGAACTATAGGTAGAGAAATATTTTCTCAGATTTTTAAGCTTGATTTCGCATCTATTGTGCTTGTGGAAAATAGTGAAGTTAGTTTATATAGTCTCGAACAAGACTATGGACCTTTTTTAAATAAAAAAAAGATTCTTTTTAAATTAGGGGATGTGAAAAACTATAACTTTATTAAAGGAATTATAGATTTTTATAATGTTAATGTTATCTATCATGCAGCAGCCTATAAACATGTACCACTTCTTGAAAGTAATGCACTACAAGGCATAGAAAATAATATTGTTTCTACTTACTCAATATGTAAGGCATCAATAAATCCAAATGTTAAAAAAGTCACATTAATTTCTTCTGACAAAGCTGTTCGTCCGACGAATGTAATGGGAGCAACAAAAAGACTGGCTGAATTAATAGTTATTGCTTTTGCCAATAACAATAATAATATTATTAGTACTGATGAAGACTTAAATGAACATAAAATAAAATTCTCAATAGTAAGGTTTGGGAATGTCTTGGGATCCTCAGGCTCTGTCGTTCCACTTTTTAAAAAACAAATTGCCTCTGGAGGTCCTATTACGCTTACAGATAGAAATATAATAAGGTATTTCATGACAGTTACGGAAGCGGCTCAATTAGTTATACAAGCAACTTCTATGTCCAAAGGAGGTGAAATTTTTCTTTTGGACATGGGCGATCCTGTTCGAATAGAAGACTTAGCTAAACAAATGATTAGGTTGAGTGGACTTAAAGTAAAGAATTTAGCAAATCCTAATGGAGACATAGAAATTATATCGACTGGCCTTAGACCTGGAGAAAAATTATACGAAGAACTTCTAATAGATGGAGAGTCAGAATCTACTATTCATCCCTTGATTTTTAAGGCTAAAGAAAAAATTTTAGACCATAAAGAAATAATTAATGGAGTTGAAAAACTGATTGAATATATTAATAATCAGAATGAAGAAGAATGCTTAGATCTTCTCTCCAAATACGTCCCAGAATGGAAAAGAAGTTTTAATAAAAAATTTTAATTAAATAACTTTTGATAAGAAATTTAAATTTCTCTAATTTTTTTTATTTTTATTTGATTATCTTCTATAAAACCTACTTCAAAATTTCCCTCTAGAGAATTTAGTTTATGGGTTGACATTATAATAGTTATTTTATTAGAGAGTTTAAATATTGTCTCAATTATCTGCTCTTCATTTTTTTTGTCAAGTCCACTTGTTGGTTCATCAAGTATTAGTATATCAGGCTTAAAGTATAAAGCTCTAGCTAAAGCAATTCTTTGCTTTTGACCAATTGATAATTTGCTTCCATTTTCTCCAACGTTCTCTTCATATTTTTTATCCAGAGAATTAATATAATCAAAAATGCCTGCAGCTTTGGATACCTTCTTCAATAGTTTGAAATCTATCTTTTCTTTGTCAATGCCAAAAGCAATATTCTTAGAGATTGTAGAGTCATATATATAGTGCTCTTGATTTAGAAATGATATGGAAGGTCTTTTTTTATCTGAATTGCCAATATAAAAACTTATTTCACCTGAATGAGGTTTTTGTAATCCAGCTAGTATATTTAAAAAAGTTGATTTTCCAGAACCACTTTCCCCAGTTATTATAAAAAAAGAAGGATGTTTTATAAATAAATTTATGTTAGATAAGCCTACATTATTTTTGTAGATAAAGTTTAAATTCTTGATTTCAATACCCTCTTTTTGTTTATCCATTTTCAATACTTTTTTGATATTCTCATCTATCTGTTTTTTAAAGATTTTTTGTTTCTCATAACTTTCAATTTCAAAATGAAGATTATTAATAATTTTAGATCCATACTCAAGGCTATTAATGCCATATATAACGTTGCTTAAGGCAGGCTGTGCTTTGTATGCTGCAAAGGCAAAAGTGCCTAAGAGAGGAATAGTATCAAGAGAGATTTGATTTCTATAAGCTAATATTAATATCGATAATGATAACGATACGAATATCATCATTTCCAATAAATATTTTGGCGATGCAACTAAAGTGGAGTAAAGCGAATTTGATTCGGCAAATAATTTTGAATTTTCTTTGAATCTTTTAAAAAAATAATTTTCAGCTGTATATATCTTCAATTCCTTTATTGCATTAAAAGATTCAATTGCAGTTTTGAATCTTCCTTGATTTGATTTCTCACTTTTTAAACCTTGTTTATTCAGTATTTTTTTCGTAAAGATATAGAAAACAATATAAAAAGTAAATAAAATAATAAAACTAATATAAGAAGCTCTAAAATTTGTCACAGTTAAATAAATGATTATCCCTGTCAATAAGATTGCATTTGTTAGCATCAACATAACTGGTTGAAAAACTAAAACTATAAATTGATCTATTTCTGATAATATTGATTTTGCGATACTAGAAGTGTCAAGATTAGAATCATAATCGCCATATATAAATTTGCCCATTAATCTAGAGCAAAGATTATGACGAGTTTTTTCTATAAAATTATTAGTTTCATTAACAATAAATAATCTAGTAAACGTAGTAACAACCATTATGATTATTACAACTATAGGAATTAAGATATATACAAATTTTGGATCGTTAAAAAAATAAAATAAATTATTCGCAGCTAATATTTTATAAAAAGTTTCGTCTTTACTTAATCCACTTTCTAAGACGTACAGCATTGGTAAAATTGAAGCTATACTAATTACATCCAAAAAAGATTGTATTAATAAAAGAAAAATTAATTTTAAAAAACTTCTTTTATTTTTCTTTTCGATTAAGCTGAGCGTCTGGATTAGTCTTTTTATAAAGTTTATATTTTTTAAATGCATTAATTTTAGGGAATTAAGCTCTTATAATTGATTCAGTTTCAGAAAACTTTCCTCTTGTATCGATAATAAGTCTACTTTTTTCTTTGATGAAATTATAATCATACGAATCATGATCAGTAATTAAAATAACGCAGTCGTATTTTTCTAAATCATTATTTATTTGGACTTTTTGTATATCAATTTTAGATAGTTCTTCATGTGTTTCTTCAGATAAATACGGATCATTATAGTAGATAGTTACTCCCTCTCTTCTTAAAAGATTTATGATATCAATTGATGGTGATTCTCTTAAATCATCAATATTTTTTTTATAGGCTAAACCTAATATTAAAATTTCACTTCCATTAAGTTTCTTTCGTCTTATGCTAAAACATTCTGAGACTTTATTAACAACATAAGTTGGCATTGATTCATTTATTTCTCCTGCTAAATCTATTAGTTTTAGATTCAAATTATATTGCCTAGCTTTCCAGGATAAAAAGTAAGGATCTACAGGTATACAATGACCACCTACCCCAGGACCAGGGAAAAATGGTTCAAAACCAAAAGGTTTTGTAGATGCTGCTTTAATTACTTCAAATATATCAATATCTATGAAATTAGAAAATTCCTTTAATTCATTTACCAAACCAATATTAATTGCTCTGTAAACATTCTCAATAAGTTTCGACATTTCTGCAGCTTTCATAGAGGACATTAAAATGATTTTATTGTCAATTAATTCATAGATTTTTTTACCTATATCGGCACATTCACTTGTATATCCTCCTAATAGTTTTGGGATTTGATTAGATTTAAATAATTTATTTCCTGGATCTTCTCTTTCAGGGGAATAAGCTAAGAAAAAATTTTCACCAATTACGAATCCCATTTCTTTTAAAAAAGGAACTAAAATTTCATCGGTAGTTCCTGGGTAAGTTGTGCTTTCTAGAATTAAAATTTGTCCCTTAATTAGATAATTTTTAATACTTTTAATTGTTGTGATAATAAAAGATAAATCAGGCTCTTTACTGGAACTTACTAAAGGGGTGGGGACGCATATGATTATCGCGTCTACTCTTTTGATAAGTGAAAAATCATAAGATGGTAATAAATATTTTTTTTTCAATGCATCATTTATTATTTCTGAATTAATATGTCTTATGTAACTTTTGCCACATTTTAGATTATTTATTTTTTTTTTTATTTATATCAATTCCTAAAACTTTTATATTTTTTTCACAGAAAGTTAAGGC